>NPIE01000286.1_pt1 | contig 118702 bp, 116 predicted proteins | sample 8637661 | NCBI WGS metagenome assembly NPIE01 (sample SAMN07420842, study PRJNA396082) | bioreactor metagenome | isolation source: sample BA12 brine-fed electro-methanogenic bioreactor BA | place: Japan: Kochi | collected 2016-12-09
GCACTAACGCACTAACGCACTAAACGCACTAACGCATTCACCCGTCACTCAAACGCATAGGTCAGGTTGCCTTCCTCCACGCCCACGTGCACCCGGGCGATGGGCTGGTCGGCCAGCATGCGGTTGAGGACCTCCTGGCTGATGGCGGGCAGGACGGTGTTGGTGAGGATGGCGTCCACCATGCGCGCGCCGCTCTCCACCTCGGTGCAGCGGCTGCCCACCAGCTTGACCACCGCCTCGTCGTAGGTGAAGGGGATGCGGTGGTTCTCCTCCACCCGCTTCTGGATGCGCCCGAGCTGCAGCTTGGTGATCTCGGCCAGCATCTCGTCGCTCAGCGGGTAGTAGGGGACGACGATGAGCCGCCCCAGCAGCGCCGCGGGGAAGACCTTCAGCAGGGGCTCGCGCAGCGACTGGGCGATGCCCTCGGCCTCGGGCATCAGCTCCGGGTCCCGGCACAGGTTCATGATCAGGTCCGAGCCGACGTTGGAGGTGAGCAGGATGAGGGTGTTGCGGAAGTCGATGCGGCGGCCCTCGGAGTCCTCCATCCAGCCCTTGTCGAAGATCTGGAAGAACATCTCGTGGACGTCGGGATGGGCCTTCTCCACCTCGTCGAGGAGGATTACGCTGTAGGGCTTGCGCCGCACCGCCTCGGTGAGCACGCCGCCCTCGCCGTAGCCCACGTAGCCGGGGGGCGCCCCCTTCAGGGTGGAGACGGTGTGGGCCTCCTGGTACTCGCTCATGTTGATGGTGATGATGTTCTGCTCGCCGCCGTAGAGGGCCTCGGCCAGCGCCAGGCCGGTCTCGGTCTTGCCCACCCCCGAGGGGCCGCAGAGCATGAACACGCCGATGGGCTTGTTGGGATTCTCCAGCTGCGCGCGGGAGGTCTGGATGCGGCGGGCGACCATCTCCAGGGCGTGACGCTGGCCGATGACCCGCTGGTTGAGGGTGTCGGCGAGGTGCAGCACCGCCTCGATCTCGTTGTGCACCATGCGGCCCATGGGAATGCCGGTCCAGTCGGAGACCACGCTCGCCACCGCCTGGGCGTCCACGGTGGGCAGGATCAGCGGGCTCTCCCCCTGCAGCTCGGTGAGCTGGTGCTGCAGGCCGCGCAGCTCCTCCAGCAGGGCCGCGCCGTCGGCGGCGGGCCCCGCCCCCTCCGGATCGGTCCCGGCGCCGGTCCCGGCGGCCGCGGCCTCGGCGGCCTGCTCCAGCTCGCTGGCGGCGCCCTCCACCTTGCCCACCGCGCCGCGCAGCCGGGCGCGCAGGTCGAGAATGTTCCCCACCAGGGCCTTCTCCCCGTTCCAGCGCTCCTCCAGGGTCGCCAGGCGCTCGTGCTCGGCCGCCAGCTTCTTGCGCGCCGCCTCCTCGCGGGCGGCGGTGTCGATGCCCACGGCCTGCTCCCGGGCGATGATCTCCAGCTCCGTGTCCAGCGCCTCGATGCGGCGCCGGCAGTCCTCCACCTCCGCCGGAACGGCGTGCTGGCTGATGGCCACCCGCGCCGCGGAGGTGTCGAGCAGGCTGACCGCCTTGTCGGGCAGCTGGCGGGCCGGGATGTAGCGGTGGGAGAGGCGCACGGCCGCCTCCAGCCCCTCGTCCAGGATCTGCACCTGGTGGTGCTTCTCCAGGGTGCTGGCCACGCCGCGCACCATGAGGATGGCCTTGTCCTCGGTGGGCTCGTCGATCTGGATCACCTGGAAGCGGCGGGTGAGGGCCGGGTCCTTCTCGATGTACTTCTTGTACTCGCTCCAGGTGGTGGCGGCGATGGTGCGCAGCGTTCCCCGCGCCAGCGCCGGCTTGAGCAGGTTGGCCGCGTCGCCGGTGCCGGCCGTGCCGCCGGCGCCGATGAGGGTGTGGGCCTCGTCGATGAACAGGATGATGGGCTTCGGCGAGGACTGCACCTCCTCGATCACCTGGCGCAGGCGGTTCTCGAACTCGCCCTTCATGCTGGCGCCGGCCTGCATCAGGCCGATGTCCAGCGTGCGCAGGGTGACGTCGGTGAGGGAGGGGGGGATGTCGCCGGCGGCGATGCGCAGGGCGAAGCCCTCCACCACCGCCGTCTTGCCCACCCCCGCCTCGCCGGTGATGATGGGGTTGTTCTGGCGCCGGCGCATGAGGATGTCGACGATCTGGCGGATCTCCTCGTCGCGGCCCACGATGGGGTCGATCTCCCCCTTGCGGGCCCGCTCGGTGAGGTCCACCGAGAAGCGCGCCAGGGCCTCCTGCTTGCCCATGGCCGCCGGCGCCAGCCCCCCTTCGCCGCCGGCCGCGCCCTCCGCGGCGGCGAGCCGGCTGCCGTCGCTGGTGGCGAGCCGCTCCTCCGGGGAGCCGCCGACGATGTTGTGGAAGTGATCGGTGAGATCGTCGAGCTTGACCTTGTCGAATTCCCGGGAGATGGCCAGCAGCTCGTGGCGCAGCCCGCCGGTCTTGACCAGCCCCACCAGCAGGTGGCCGGTGCGGATCTGGGCCTCGCCGAACAGCAGGGTGCCGTAGACCCAGCCCCGCTCCACCGCCTCCTCCAGGTGGCTGGAGAGATCCGAGATGGAGGTGGAGCCGCGCGGCAGGCGGTCGAGCGCCGCGGTGAAGTCCTTGGCCAGGCGGCTGGGCTCCAGCTCGAAGTGCTTGATGATGCGGTGCAGGTCGGAGTCCTGCAGCTGCAGTATCTGGTGCAGCCAGTGCACCAGCTCCACGTAGGGGTTGCCCCGCATCTTGCAGAACAGGGTGGCGCTCTCGATGGCCTTGTAGCCCACCTCGTTGAGCTTGCCGAACAGGGCAACGCGACTGATTTCAGCCATCCCGGGTCTCCTGCGGGTTGAACGGTTTCGGTTTATTCAGCATAGGCCATGGGTTCGAGGTGCAGATCGTCGGCGTCACGGGCCGGCGTGCCGCTGCTCAGCCAGGTGGTCCAGCCGAGCTGTCCGGCCCGGCCGAGGGCGAGGCCCGGCACCTCCTCCCGGCGCAGCACCAGGTTCGCGTCCCACTGCAGCTCGTCGCCCACGTAGTTGCGCACCACCGCCACCAGCCGCGGCAGGGTTTCGCCGCCGGGCAGCAGGCGCCGGTACTGCGCCAGGCTCAGGGGGCCGAGGATGATGCGGAATTTCGACTGCCGGTCCCACACCCGCGCGCCGATCACCGTGCCCCGCCCCAGGGTGCCCGTGACCGGGCTCTCGCCGAGGCGCAGGCGGCCGTTCGCGGGCAGGGTCAGCCAGTGGCCGATGAACTCGCGGATGGCCACCGGCATGCCCAGGAAGCCGAGCAGGATGGCCGCCAGCCCCTCGGGGTTGCGGGCATGGGGGGCGAGCCGCCCGGCGAAGTGCAGCTTGGCGCCGTCGGGCATGGCGTCGCGCCCGCGCAGGGCGGGCTGGCCGAGCCCGAACAGGGCGCCGATGAACAGGGCGAAGTGGTCCGTTTCCGGGCGGTCGTAGCTGACGGTGGGCTGGGCCTCCGCCCAGGCGCGGTAGAACAGCGCCAGCATGCGGTTGTGGAACAGGTCCAGGAAGCGGGAGAAGGTGGGGTCGTCGTGGTTGCGCAGGCGGTCCCGGGCGAACTCGGTCAGGTGCAGGGGCAGGGCGCCGTTGGGCCCCAGCAGGCCGAGGAACTGCACCCGCAGCCACGGCGGCCGGCCTCCGCGGCCCGCCTCGAAGCCCGACACGGTGGCGGGCGGGAAGGCCATGGTCGGCTCCTGGCCCAGGCGCACCAGGTCGTCGCCGGAGCGCCGCGCGGTGCCGATGCGCGGGCGCCCGGCATGGGCCGCCTCCAGCCGGCGCAGGGCCTGGTAGAAGCTGAAGCGCCAGGGCTCCTGCTCCAGCAGCCGCGTGAAGTCTAGATTTGCTGACGGCGTCCGATCCGCGGCGGCCATCGCATCACCTCTCCCCGATCGAGGGTCCGGATTACCGTCTCCGAGAAGGTGTTGATGGAGACGTACTTGGCGAAGAACTGCTCCAGCACCGCGCCGAGCAGGAACACGCTGGCGCCCTCGAAGGCGCCCTCGTCGAAGGTCACGGTCACCTCCAGGCCGCGCCCGAAGGTGATGGGGCCGGTGGCCGGCAGCCGCCGGACGACCGGCACGGCGGCGATGCTCTTCACGCCCTCCACCTGCTTGTGGATGTGGGCGGTGTGGGTGTCCCCGTAGAGGCCGAGCAGCTCGCGCAGGGCCGCCGCGCCCTGTTCCGGGTCGCTGTCCGCCAGGGACAGGTAGTTCAGGGAGAGGTGGCTGATGAGGCGCCAGGCCATCTCGCCCTCGGCGGTGGTGGGCCGGGGCCGGGTCGGCCCGGCCACGCAGCGCACCGCCTTCACCGGCGCGCCGGACTCCAGGGTGAAGTCGGTCGCTCCCAGGCCCATGCGCAGGTGCAGCGGCAGGTCGCGGTTGGTGCACAGCACGCTCACCGCCAGCTGGCGCAGGTCGCCGCGGTAGGGCGCCTCGTCGGCGTCCACCAGGGCCAGGTAGAGCTCGTGGCCCACGTAGCTGGAGCGGGTGCCGGTGCGGTGCTGCTGCTCGGACAGCGCGCGCGGGACCCGGCGCACCGTGTAGTAGGAGCGGCTGCGGTTGCCCAGGCTCGGCTCGCCCAGGGCGTAGAAGGGCATGAAATCCTGCCGGTTGCTGCTCCCGACGCCGTAGCCCTCCACCCCGGTCACCGTGTGGATCTCGAAGTCCATGGGCCGGGTGCGGTCGGGGACCACGTGGTGATCCGGCACGTGATCGCCCAGGTGGATGCGGTCGCAGCGCTTGGGAAAGAGGTTGACGACGGGGCTGCAGAACAGGGCGAACTGGTCGGTTCCCACCCGGTTCTCGAGCACGGGATCGGGGCGATCGAAGAGCAGGATGACATCCGCCTCCGCCTCGGTGCAGCGGCGCAGGGCCGCGCCCAGGCCGGTCAGCTCCACGAACATGAACCGGCTCGGGAAGGCGAAGTACTCCGCCAGCAGCCGGTAGCCCTGGAACGACTGGGGGCCGTGGGGCAGCAGCGCCTCGGCGTCGCCGAATCCCGGCTGTCCCACGCTGCCGGCGGGGAGCAGCTCGCCCCAGGGCGCGGGGCTCGCGGCGGACTGGACCGCCACCGCCGTGGTGTGGGCGAGGATCTGCTCCAGGAGATGGGTGGGGACCTCGTCGGTGCCGCGCAGGTGCAGGGGCAGGCGGTCCAGGGCGATCTTGTCGAAGGTGAGCCCGGCGGTGGCGCGCAGGCGCAGGCGCAGTCCCGACTTGATGCGCCGGGGGTCCGGCAGGATGCCGCCGGCCACCGGGCCGGTGCCGGTGAAGTACTCGGCCCGGGCCAGCTCCAGCGGCCACAGGGTGACCTCCTGGGCGGTGCGGTACTCGCAGGGTGTCTGCTCGTTGCGGCCGAGCACGCTGCGCAGCACGCTCTGGCGCGGGAGGGTGAAGCCGTCCGCCAGGGAGCCCTCGCCGGGATCGGGCTGGAACTGGACCACCGCCATCGAGGGGGTGGGCGCCAGGTAGTGGGGATAGACCATCTCCAGCAGGTGCTGGGTGAAGTGGGGAAACTCCGCGTCGAGCTTGAGCTGCACGCGGGCGGCCAGGAAGGCGAACCCCTCCAGCAGCCGCTCCACGTAGGGATCGGTGCACTCGAAGCCGTCCAGGCTCAGGCGGGCGGCGATCTTCGGGTACTCGCGGGCGAATTCGCCCCCCATGTCGCGGATGTACTGCAGCTCCTGGTTGTAGTACTTGAGCAGGCGGGGATCCATCAGTCGTCTCTCCCGCCGGCATACTCGGAAACGGTCACGTCCCCGCTCTCGAGATCCACCTCCGTCTTGAGGTAGATGTTCTCCGGCATCGGTTCGGACCAGAGCTGGCCGGTGATCTGGAAGGAGATGGAGTTGTGGTCCAGGCGGCTCTCCCCGATCAGGGCGCGCACGGCCACGGTGTTGCGCAGCAGGCGCGGCTCGAAGTCCCAGATGACCTGGCGGATGAGCCGCTCCAGCGCCGGCAGCTCCATCCCGGAGGCGGTGAAGCCGGTGAAGTGGGGCATGCCGTAGTTGAGCACCGAGCGCCGCACCTCGGGAAAGTCGTCGAGGTCCTCGGCCAGGTTGGTGGCGTTGAACAGCCAGGTCAGGTCGCGCACCACCGCCTCGCGCAGGCGCCGCAGGCTCATGTGCGCCTGGTCACGGCTCTCCTGCTTGTGTTTCGGCGCCTCGTCGATGAGCCGATCGAGCAGCGAGGGCAGCAGGCGCTCCTGGGCGCGCGATTCAGCCATCGGCGACCCCGGCGGGCGCGGCGGCCTCCTCCGCGCCGGTCTCCAGGGTGATGCTGCGCACTTCCAGCAGGGGGTACTCGCCGGCATCGGTCGCCAGCATGCGCTGGCCGCTGCCGATCAGCAGCTCGGGCGAGGGCTCGGCCCAGGTGGTCTTGCGGGCGAGGCGGATGGCCGGATCCTCGCTCGCCTCCGATCCGGGGTAGCGGGCGGGCACGAGGCCCACCGTCTCGCCGCCGTTGCTCCAGGTGAAGTGGGCGGGCAGCCAGACCAGGTCGCGCAGATCGGTGGGCGGGTCGAAGGCGATAGCGCGGATGCGCTGGAAGGGTATCCAGTAGTAGCGCCCGGAGACGACCGCCTCCAGGACCGGGCCCAGGCGGGTGTCGCCGTCGGCGATCCACTCGAACGGGGTGCCGTCGATGGAGCCGCGGGTGGCGGGCGCGGCGTCGAAGGCCTCCTCGCGCAGCCCCAGGGCCTGATCGTAGCGCCCCGCGGCCACCGCGCCCAGCGACTGCACCAGCAGGGCGACCCACTGCGCCGGTTCGCCGAACACCACCGGCGAGCGCCGGCCGGCGAAAATCTCCCCGCGCAGGACCTCGCACTCCAGCCCGGTGCGGTAGGTCTGCACCATGGGCAGCGCCTCGGCGTCCAGCTCGCCCACCACGTTGAGCTGGTTCAGCGCCCGGTCCCACTGGCCCAGGACCGCCAGCAGCTGGAACAGGAAGATGCGGTGCCTGGCGTTGGCGGGCTCCCTGCGGACCTGCTCCTGCAGCTGGGCCAGGGCCTGGTCCAGGTCGCCCTCGCGCAGGCTCTGTTCGGCGCTCATGGCAATACTCCCCCCCGCCGGGCCCGGTGTCCGGGTCCGGCGGCCGATGGACGGAACGGCAGTGAACGGACGGCGCTGCGGCGCGGCCGGTTCAATCCTGCCGGTTGGTCTCCAGGTTCCAGGTGCGGTCGGTCGTGGCGCCCGGGGAACCGGTCTGATCGATGGGGGTGTACTCCCACTTGATCTTGCCGTAGGCGAAGCTGACGTTCTCCATCGGCTTGTCGCCGCCGGCGGAACCGCCCGGCATGACGGCGCTGACGATCACGTCCTCCAGGGTGTACTTCATGAAGGTGTGCTTGTCGCCCGAGGCGAGGCACAGCTCCATCTCCACCTTGGGGATGTGTTCGCCCTTGGCGCACTTGATGTTGAGCTCGGGCGTGGCCGCATCCACCGTCTTGACGATGTTGAAGTCCTGGAAGTCGGCCCGGCCGCCCGTGCGCCCGCCGGTGGCGCTGGCGCTGGAAGCCGGCTGGCTGACGCCGTGGCTGTAGCTCAGCACCTCGATCCACTTGTCGTGGGCATCATCCGAACTCTCGCCGTCGACTCCCTCGATCTTCAGAAAAGCATCGAATGCCATGGGTCTTCTCCTTTTGTGACCGGCCGGTTCGGGGTGGCCGGATTCTCGTCCGTTGGGGCGGGCCGCGTTCCGGCCCGCCGCTCAGCCATCTGCTTCCTGTTCAGCCCTGTTTCTCGGAGGGCAGGCGGGTAACCAGCCGCAGGGAGACGGTCAGGCCTTCCAGCTGGTAGTGGGGGCGCAGGAAGAACTTGGAGGTGTAGTAGCCGGGGTTGCCTTCCACCTCCTCCACCACCACCTGGGCCGCCGCCAGCGGCTTGCGGGCCTTGTCCTCCTCCGAGGCGGTGCTCGGGTTGGGCTCCACGTACTTCATGATCCACTTGTTCAGCCACTTCTCCATGTCCGTGCGCTCCTTGAAGGAGCCGACCTTGTCGCGCACGATGCACTTCAGGTAGTGGGCGAAGCGGCAGCTGGCGAACAGGTAGGGCAGCCGCGCGGCCAGGTTGGCGTTGGCGGTGGCGTCCGGATCGTCGTACTCGGCCGGCTTCTGCAGCGACTGGGCGCCGATGAAGGCGGCGAAGTCGGAGTTCTTCTTGTGGATCAGCGGCATCAGGCCGTTCTTGGCCAGCTCCGCCTCGCGCCGGTCGGAGATGGCGATCTCGGTGGGGCACTTCATGTCCACACCGCCGTCGTCGGTGGGGAAGGTGTGGGTGGGCAGCCCCTCCACCGCGCCGCCGGACTCCACGCCGCGGATGCGCGAGCACCAGCCGTAGAGCTTGAAGGCGCGGTTGATGTTGGTGGCCATGGCGTAGGCGGCGTTGGACCAGGTGTACTTGTCGTGGGCGGCGCCGACGGTGTCCTCCTCGAAGTCGAACTCCTCCACCGGGTTGGTGCGGGCCCCGTAGGGCAGGCGCGAGAGGAAGCGCGGCATGGCCAGGCCGATGTAGCGGGAATCCTCCGCTTCGCGCAGGGAGCGCCAGGCCGCGTACTCCGGGGTCTGGAAGATCTTGGTGAGGTCGCGCGGATTGGAGAGCTCCTGCCAGGTCTCCATCTGCATCAGGGCGGGCGCGGCGGCGCTGATGAACGGCGAGTGGGCGGCCGCCGCCACCTGGGCGATCTCGCCGAGCAGCTCCACGTCCGGCGGGCTGTGGTCGAAGTAGTAGTCGCCCACCAGGCAGCCGTAGGGCTCGCCGCCGAACTGGCCGTACTCCTCCTCGTAGAGCTTCTTGAAGATGGGGCTCTGGTCCCAGGCGGTGCCCTTGAACTTCTTCAGGGTCTTCCCGAGATCCTTCTTGGAGATGTTCAGGACGCGGATCTTGAGCATCTCGTCGGTTTCGGTGTTGTTCACCAGGTAGTGCAGGCCGCGCCAGCTTCCCTCGAGCTGCTGGAAGTCGGGGTGGTGGAGGACCAGGTTCACCTGCTCGGTGAGCTTGCGATCGATCTCGGCGATGATGGCCTCGATGGAGCGGACGGCGTCCTCGGAGATGAGCGTGGTCTGGCCCAGGGCCTGCGCGGCCAGGGTGTGGACGGCTTCCTCCACCGCCTCCTTGGCGCGGTCGGACTTGGGCTTGAACTCCTTCTGCAGCAGGGCGGTGAATTCGCCGGCTTCGAGCGTGGTGGCTTCGGCCTGCTTTTGGGTGTCTTGCTGGGTCTCGGCCATGGCGTTACTCCTCGGCGGGTGCGGACGGGGCTTCCGCCTCTCCGGCGGGCTTGGGCGCGGCGGCCAGGGCGGAGAGCAGGGTGGGGTCGTTGAGCACCTTCGCGATCAGGTCCTCGGCCCCGCTCTTGCCGTCCATGTAGGTGAGCAGGTTGGAGAGCTGGGTGCGGGCCTGGAGGAGCTTGTTCAGGGCGTCCACCTTCCGCGCCACGGCGGCGGGGGAGAAGTCCTCCATGCTCTCGAAGGTCAGGTCCACGTTCAGGTTGCCCTCGCCGGTCAGGGTGTTGGGCACCTGGAAGGCGACGCGGGGCTTCATCGACTTGAGCCGGTCGTCGAAGTTGTCCACGTCTATCTCCAGGTACTTGCGATCGGCCACGGCGGGCAGCGACTCCTCGGGCTTGCCCGAGAGGTCGGCCATCACGCCCATGACGAAGGGCAGCTGGATCTTCTTCTCCGCACCGTAGAGCTCCACGTCGTACTCGATCTGGACGCGGGGGGCCCGGTTGCGGGCTATGAACTTCTGGCTGCTGGATTTAGCCACGAGATACCTCCTCTGCTCACGGGGCCCACGCGATAGCCGGCGTGCCGGCCCCGCTTACCGGGCATGGGTTCCCGGGCCGGCCGGAAGCGGTCAACCCCCTTCCGGTCCCCGGATTTCCTCGACCTGCTGCACCGCGCCGGGTGCCAGGTCCCGAATGATTGCCATGAAATCCATGGTCGCCAGCCGCTTCGCCCGCTGCATCAGCAGGGGGATGGGGCTGGAGGGTTCGTGCCGCCTGTAGTAGTCGCAGATGGCATCGAGCGCCCGCACCACGTCCTCGCGGGAGTTGAGAGCGGCGGGCACGCCCGTGCCGCCGGCAGCCGCCGCGGGTGCGGGCGATGGGTTGTCTGTCATGGCCGCAGTCTCCTCCAGCGCGGGGCTGCCGCCGCCGCGGCGCGCCAGTTGACCGCCCACCACCTGCCCGGCCTCCTGCAGCAGCGCCTTGAGCGGATTCAGGTCCGGGGCCACTCCCGCCCCGACCTGCTCGTCGAGCCGGCTGCCGATGGCGCCGAGCTCGCCCAGGGCGCCGTTGATGGCCTCCAGGGTGGCGCCGATATCCTCCACCGGGACCTCGGTGAAGGCCGCGTCGATGACCGCCTCGGTGGGGGGTTCCTGCATGTCCGCGGGGGGTGTCAGGCGGCCGTGGGCGATCTCCCAGTCACGCAGGTCGAAGCGCCCCATCGCCCGCGAGCTGACCAGCGGTGCCTCGCGGGCCGCGCCGATCATCAGCTCCGGTGCGGTCAGGGCCGCCAGGGTGTTGAGCCGGAAGGTGGGATCGTTGTTGTCGTCGGGGTCGAGCTGGGGATGGACCTGGTCCCAGAACTTCTCCAGCAGGCCGCGGGTGAGCGCCAGCCCCTGGTGGAGGCCGGGGAAGCCCTCGGTATGGGTCAGGGCCAGGCACAGCGGCATGACCACGCGCAGGTCCTTGGTGCGATGCAGCAGCTCCAGGGCGAGGCCGCTCACCGCCTTCCAGTCGGGCGGTTCGGCGGGCTGGATGACATCCCCTATCTGCCGCTCCGGCTTGCCCTCGGCCGCACGCTCGAGCTCGCCGTACTGGGCGTCGTACTCGAGGTCGTCGCCGCAGGGGGAGTCCGCGGAAATTTCCCGGAGCAGTTCACCGACGTCTATCACGCTGGCCTCCATCCTTGTAGCCGCTCAGTGTCCTGCATACCATCCTGACCGGCTACCAGGCCCGTCTTACAGGCACCGGCGGCGGCGACCAGGTCGGGGGACCCACGTCAGCCGCCGCAGTTCGCTCCTCCCGGCAGCGGAAGGAGGCATGGTTCTATGGACCTCGTTCCTAAGGTCTATAACACACGGATCCGGGGTGCGCAAACGTCGCCTGCGGGGCCGTGTGCATCGCGGGGCCTCGGCCGCGATCCGCTAGCCCTCGCCATCGATGCAGTACTGATACCAGTCATCGCTGTCCACCGGGTAGGGGCAGGTCCGGCGCGCCTTGTCGAGCGTCTGCAGATCGCGCAGCAGCCAGTCGTTGTCCAGGGGGGTGTCACGGCGGTGGCGATCCTGCAGCGATTTGCCGCCGCCGAAGTAGTAGCGCACGCCGAGGAAGTACTGGTCATAGCCGTCCTCGCCCCGGGCCGCGTCGCCCACCAGGGTCAGCCCGGGCAGCGGCACGAAGCCCGGCAGGTACTCGAAACCCAGGTTCAGCTGTCCCTCGCCGTCCGCCTCCTGGGCGCCGGCCTTGAACATGAACAGGGGCAGGGGGTACCAGCGGAGATCCAGGCCAGAATTGAGGCCGCTCCCGAGCCGGTCGGCGTCCTGGTACTCCAGGCGGCCGGTCAGGGTGAAGGGGCCGCTGTACCACTTGCCGATGAAGCCGGCCCGGGCCATGTCGATGTCGCCCCAGCTGACATGGGCGGCGTTGAAGTCCAGCAGGCCGCGATTCGGGTTGCTCCAGAACAGGTGCCCGCCGAAGCCGAGCACGGAACCGCTACCCTCCTGGATGCCGTCGGTGTTCGCCCGGCCGCCGGCCAGGTCGAACTGCAGCCCCCAGTTCTCGTCGAACAGCCAGTCGATGTTCCCGCCCAGGACCTGGGCGCCGTCGGACTGGGTCTGGCCCCCCATCATGTCGACCGCGGCGTTGGTGACGCCGGGGGTGAACATTCCCTCCTCGGCCGCGGCGGTGCCGGCGGCAAGGGTCAGGGCGAGTCCGGCGAGGACTCCTCCAAAGGTCGGAATGGCTGGCTTCATGGTCGTATGTGCTCCGAGATCCCGGTTCTGGGCACGCCGCAGCCGTGGGTTCGTCCGTGGCGTGTCTGTGCTTGAAGATTAGTCCCGATGCGCCGTGAAGGTAAAGCGCGGGCAGGGCTGGACTCCGGACAGGTCGTTGTCGTGACAGGGGTGCTCAGGCCTGGTCGAGCAGCTTCTTGAGGACCTCGTTCACCTGGGCCGGGTTGGCCTGGCCGCGGGTGGCCTTCATCACCTGGCCCACGAAGAAGCCGAACAGCTTGTCCTTGCCGCCGCGGTAGTCGGCCACCTGGCCCGGGTTGGCGTCCAGCACCGCCTGGATGGCCTGCTCGATGGCGCTGGTGTCGGTGATCTGCTTGAGGCCCTTCTTTTCGATGATCGCGTCGACATCGCCCTCGCCGTTCCACATGGCCTCGAAGACGGTCTTGGCCATCTTGCCGGAGATGGTGTTGTCGGTGATGCGCACGATGAGCCCGCCGAGCTGCTCCGCGCCCACCGGGCCGGCGTCGATCTCCAGGCCCTCCTTGTTCAGCGCGGCGGCGAGATCGCCCATCACCCAGTTGGCCGCCAGCTTGGGGTGGCCGCCGGCGGCCTTCACCACGGTTTCGTAGTAGTCGGCCAGCTCCCGGGAGGCGGTGAGCACGCCGGCATCGTAGGCGGGCAGGCCGTAGTGGGTCATGAAGCGGTGCTTCTTCTCGTCGGGAAGCTCCGGCAGGGTCAGGCGCACCGCCTCGATGAACGCCTCGTCGAGCGCCACCGGGAGCAGGTCCGGGTCGGGGAAGTAGCGGTAGTCGTTGGCCTCCTCCTTGGTGCGCATGGGGCGGGTCTCGTCCCGGGCCGCGTCATAGAGGCGGGTCTCCTGCACCACCGCGCCGCCGCTCTCGATGATGTCGATCTGGCGCTCGATCTCGAAGTTGATGGCGCGCTCGACGAAGCGGAAGGAGTTGAGGTTCTTGATCTCGGCCCGGGTGCCGAACTTGTGCTGGCCCTTCGGGCGTACGGAGACGTTGGCGTCGCAGCGGAAGGAGCCCTCCTGCATGTTGCCGTCGCAGATGCCGAGGTAGCGCACCAGCGAGTGGAGCTTCTTCATGTAGGCCACCGCCTCCTTCGCCGAGCGCAGGTCGGGTTCGGAGACGATCTCCAGCAGCGGCGTGCCGGCGCGGTTGAGATCGATGCCGGTGAGGCCGTGGAAGTCCTCGTGCAGGGACTTGCCGGCGTCCTCCTCCAGGTGGGCGCGGGTGACGCCGACGGTCTTGGCGGTCCCGTCCTCGAGCTCGATCTCCAACTCGCCGCGGGCCACGATGGGCAGCTCGTACTGGCTGATCTGGTAGCCCTTGGGGAGATCCGGGTAGAAGTAGTTCTTGCGCGCGAAGACCGAGCGCCGCGCCACCTCCGCGCCGATGGCCAGCCCGAACTTCGCCGCCATGCGCACGGCCTCGGCGTTGAGCACCGGCAGCACCCCGGGCAGGCCGAGATCCACCGCGTTGGCCTGGGTGTTGGGCGCCGCGCCGAAGGCGGTGCTGCTGCCGGAGAAGATCTTGCTCCGCGTGGAGAGCTGGGCGTGAATCTCGAGCCCGATGACCGCTTCCCATTCCATCGTCTTGCGACCCTTTTGGCTGGTATTTGTTAATAGACAGGATTTACAGGATCTACAGGATTGATATTGTCTGCACTGGTTTTATGGGTGCGGGACGCACCATCCGAGACCCACCAGTCACGTGACCCGTCCGTTCCGCCGAAACATGCAAATCCTGTCAATCCTGTAAATCCTGTCTATTCAAGAGGTTCTCACCTGAACGCCGCGGGCGCCCGCCGGTGCCAGTCGGTGGCCTGCTGGTAGCGGTGGGCGGCGTTGAGCAGGCGCGCCTCGCTCCAGTAGTCGCCGATCATCTGCAGGCCCACGGGCAGGCCGGCGGCGAAGCCGGCCGGGAGGGAGAGCCCGGGCAGGCCGGCGAGGTTCACGGCGATGGTGTAGATGTCCGAGAGGTACATCGTCACCGGGTCGTCGGTCTTCTCGCCCAGGCGGAAGGCCGGGGTGGGGGCCGTGGGACCCAGCAGCACGTCCACCTCCCCGAAGGCGCGGCGGAAGTCGTCGCTGATGAGGCGGCGCACCTGCTGGGCCTTGAGATAGTAGGCGTCGTAGTAGCCGGCCGAGAGGGCGTAGGTGCCGATCATGATGCGGCGCTTCACCTCGGCGCCGAAGCCCTCGCCGCGGGAGCGCTTGTAGAGGTCCTCCAGGTCCCGCGGCGCCTCGCAGCGGTAGCCGTAGCGCACGCCGTCGAAGCGGGACAGGTTGGAGGAGCACTCCGCCGGCGCCACCACGTAGTAGGCGGGCACCGCCAGGTGCGAGTTGGGCAGGCTCACCTCGCGCACGCTGGCGCCGAGGGCCTCGAACTCGCGCACCGCCGCGTGCACCGCCGCGGCCACCTCGGGGTCGAGCCCCGCGCCGAAGTACTCCTTCGGCAGGCCGATGCGCAGCCCCTCCAGGGACTCCCCCAGGTGGGCGGTGTAGTCGGGCACCGCCCGGTCGATGGAGGTGGAGTCGCGGGGGTCGAAGCCGGCCATGGCGTTGAGCAGCAGCGCGGCGTCCTCGGCGCTGGCGGCGATGGGGCCGCCCTGGTCGAGGCTGGAGGCGAAGGCGATCATGCCCCAGCGGGAGACCCGGCCGTAGGTGGGCTTCAGGCCGGTGAGGCCGGTCAGCGCGGCGGGCTGGCGGATGGAGCCGCCGGTGTCGGTGCCGGTGGCGCCGGGGGCCAGGCGCGCGGCCACCGCCGCGGCGGAGCCGCCCGAGGAGCCGCCGGGCACCCGGTCGGTGTCCCAGGGGTTGCGCACCGGACCGTAGTAGCTGGTCTCGTTGGAGGAGCCCATGGCGAACTCGTCCATGTTGGTCTTGCCGAGCATCACGCAGCCGGCCGCGGCCATGCGCTCCACCACCGTGGCGTTGTAGGGGGCGACGAAATTGTCCAGCATCCGCGAGCCGCAGGAGGTGCGCACCCCCTCGGTGCAGAAGATGTCCTTGTGGGCGATGGGGATGCCGGTGAGCGGACCCGCCTCGCCGGCGGCGCGGCGGGCGTCGGCGTCCGCGGCCGCCGCCAGGGCGGACTCGGCGGTCACGGTGATGAAGCTGTTGAGCTGGCCGTCGAGGCGCTCGATGCGCTCCAGGAAGCCCCGGGTCAGCTCCACGCTGGAGAACTCCCCGGCGGCCAGCCCGCGGGAGAGCTCGGCGATGGTCTTCAGATGCATGTCTTCTTCTCTTGCCTGACAGGATTCGACACCAAGGCGCCAAGCGCGCCAGGGGGAACGGAGTCCGGGTGTCTCTCCCGACGCCTCACCCCTTGCGCCTCACTCCTCACTCAATGACCTTCGGCACCAGGTAGAGGCCGTTCTCCACCTGGGGGGCGATGCGCTGGAACTGCTCCCGCCGGTCGGTCTCGGTGACCGCGTCGGGGCGCAGGCGCTGGTGGACATCCTGGGGATGGGCCATGGGCGCCACGCCGTGGGTGTCCACGCTGTTCATCTGTTCCACCAGGCCGAGGATGCTGGACAGCTCGGTGGCATAGCGGGGGATATCGGCCTCGTCGAGGGCGAGCCGGGCGAGGTGGGCGATGGACTCCACCTCGGAACGTTCCAGGGACATGCGGGGACCTCGTTGGGCAGTGCCTGATGCAAGGACGGAAAGTTAGCACATCCCATCGGCTTGCCCAAATTCCCACCCGTTGATAGAGTTGTGGGCTTTAAGTTATCCACAGGATGTAGCACTTCCATGTTCAGACGCCTCCGGGGGCTGTTCTCCAACGATCTTTCCATAGACCTGGGTACCGCCAATACCCTCATTTACGTCCGCGGGCGTGGCATCGTCCTGGACGAGCCCTCGGTGGTCGCCATCCGCCAGGAACGCGGGTCCGGCGGCCAGAAGTCGATCGCCGCGGTCGGTATCGAGGCCAAGCGGATGCTCGGCCGGACGCCGGGCAACATCACCGCCATCCGGCCCATGAAGGACGGGGTCATCGCCGACTTCCACGTCACCGAGAAGATGCTCCAGCACTTCATCCACAAGGTGCACGAGAACCGCTTCCTGCGCCCCAGCCCGCGGGTGCTGGTATGCGTGCCCTGCGGCTCCACCCAGGTGGAGCGGCGCGCCATCCGCGAGTCGGCGGCCGGCGCCGGGGCGCGCGAGGTTTACCTCATCGAGGAGCCCATGGCGGCGGCCATCGGCGCCGGGCTGCCGGTGCACGAGGCGCGCGGCTCCATGGTGGTGGACATCGGCGGCGGCACCACCGAGGTGGCCATCATCTCGCTCAACGGCATCGTCTATTCCGGCTCCGTGCGCATCGGCGGCGACCGCTTCGACGAGGCCGTGGTCAGCTACGTGCGCCGCAACTACGGCACCCTCATCGGCGAGGCGACCGCCGAGCGCATCAAGCACGAGATCGGCTCCGCCTTCCCCGGCAACGAGGTGCGCGAGATCGAGGTCCGCGGCCGCAACCTGGCCGAGGGCGTGCCGCGCAGCTTCACCCTCAACAGCAACGAGATCCTTGAATCGCTGCAGGAACCGCTGTCCGGCATCGTCAGCGCCGTGAAGGCGGCCCTCGAGGAATCGCCCCCGGAGCTGGCCTCCGACATCGCCGAGCGTGGCATGGTGCTCACCGGCGGCGGTGCGCTGCTGCGCGACCTGGACCGCCTGCTCATGGAGGAGACGGGTCTGCCGGTCATCGTGGCCGAGGACCCGCTCACCTGCGTCGCCCGTGGCGGCGGCAAGGCGCTGGAGATGATGGACGAGGGCGGCGGGGAGCTGTTCAGCACCGAGTAACGGGGCTGCGCGCCCCAGCGTCGGGCGCCGGAGGCCGGCGCCCAACCCGAGACGGCCTCGCCGGCCCGATGAGGTGCTCCCATTAAACCGCTGTTCACACAGGGCCCCTCCACCGGGGTGCGTCTGATCCTGCTGATCGTGCTGTCGGTGGTCCTGATGACCATGGATCACCGGCTGGCGCAGATGGCGCACGTCCGTTCCGCCCTCTCCCTGGTCCTCGCCCCCATCCAGTACCTGGTCAACTTCCCCGTGGTGGCGGGGCGCTGGTTCACCGAGGGGCTCTCCACCCGCCGCGACCTCATCGCCGAGAACGCCAACCTCAAGGCCGGGCAGCTCCTGCTGCGGGCGCAGGTGCAGAAGCTGGAGGCGCTGGAGTCCGAGAACCGCCGCCTGCGCGAGCTGCTCCACTCCGGCAGCCGGATCATGAGCGAGCGGGTGCTCATCGCCGAGCTGCTGGCGGTGGACGCCGATCCCTTCACCCACCAGATCGTCCTCAACAAGGGCAGCCGCGACGGGGCGTTCAAGGGCCAGCCGCTGCTCGACTCCCAGGGGGTCATGGGGCAGGTGGTGGAGGTGGGCCCCATCACCAGCCGGGCGCTGCTCATCACCGACGCCAGCCATGCCATCCCGGTGCAGGTGAACCGCAACGGCATCCGCGCCGTGGCGCTGGGCACCGGCGCCATCGACCGGCTGGAGCTGGCCCACGTTCCCGACACCGCCGACATCCGCCCCGGCGATCTGCTCATCACCTCGGGGCTCGGCGGTCGCTTCCCTCCCGGCTACCCGGTGGGCACGGTGGTGGAGGTGACCCACGATCCGGGCCAGGCCTACGCCCTCATCACGGCCCGTCCCAGCGCCCGGCTCGACCGCAGCCGGGAGGTGCTGCTGGTGTGGCCGCGCACGCAGACCGCGCCGGTCGAGGCGGAGACCGGGCCGGAGCCGGAGGGGCCGGAGCAACTGGAGTCCGGGGCGGACGGGGCCGGCGAGCCGGTGCCGGAGGGGGGCGGATGAGCGTCACCCGGCCCCGCGGCGGCGGGATCATCGCCTTCACCTTCTTCATGGCCCTGCTGCTCACCATCCTGCCCCTGCCGGAGTGGGCCGGGCCCTACCGTCCCGCCTGGGTGGTGCTCGTGCTCATCTACTGGTGCATGGCGCTGCCGACCCGGATCGGGGTGGGGGTGGGCTGGCTGATGGGGCTGCTGCTCGACCTCATCAACGGCGTCCTGCTGGGGCAGCACGCCCTGGCGCTGGCGGTGGTGGCCTACCTGGCGACCCTGCTGCACCAGCGCATCCGCGTCTTTCCGGTCTGGCAGCAGGCCCTCACGGTGCTGGTGCTGGTGGGCCTGAGCCAGATGCTGGTACTCTGGGTGCTGGGGGTGACCGGTGCGGTGCCCCGATCCTGGGACTACTGGCTGCCCTCGCTGACCAGCATGCTGCTGTGGCCCTGGGTGTTCGTCATCCTGCGTGACGTGCGCCGCCGTTTCGGGGTGCAGTAGCATCGCCGGGGTGCCACGCTCCGGACCGTTGCGGCATGGCCGCGACCGCGGGCGGCGGTGAACCCGGCGTCTCCGGCGGCGAATGACTCGGACTGAACCCATGAGCCGGTCGCGTACCCTCTACCTGGCCTCCTCCTCGCCGCGCCGGCGGGAACTGCTGGAGCAGATCGGCGTTCATTACACGGTCTGCCCGGTGGCCGTGTCCGAGCGGGTGAACCCGGGCGAGGCGCCCGAGGAGTACGTGCTGCGCCTGGCGCTGGCCAAGGCGCGGGCCGGTGGTGCCGCCCTGGAGGTCCTGGCCCCGGTGCTGGGCGCCGATACGGCGGTGGTGGTGGACGACACCATCCTCGGCAAGCCCCGCGACCGCGCTGACGCCCTGGCCATGCTGGCCCGCCTCTCCGGGCGCGAACACCGGGTGCTCTCCGGGGTGGCGCTGGTGGAGGGGGAGCGCGAGGAGAGCCGGCTGTCGGTGACCCGGGTCCGTTTCCGGGTCCTGCTGCCCGGTGAGGCGGAGGCCTACTGGGCGAGTGGCGAGCCGGCGGACAAGGCCGGGGCCTACGCCATCCAGGGCCGGGCGGCGGTGTTCGTGGAGCGGATCGAGGGGAGCTACTCGGGTGTCATGGGCCTGCCCCTGTTCGAGACCGCGGAGTTGCTGGAACGCTTCGGCGTGGCGGATGCCGCCGCCCGGCGCTGAAGGTTTGACCCATTACAACGACAACAGGCAGGGGACGGTAGCCGGAGGCCGGAGTGAGTGAGGAGATCCTGATCAACGTCACCCCCAGCGAGACCCGCGTGGCGGTGGTGGAGAACGGCGTGCTGCAGGAGGTCTACGTGGAGCGCGCCAGCCGTCGCGGATTGGTGGGGAACATCTACAAGGGACGGGTCTGCCGGGTCCTGCCCGGCATGCAGGCCGCCTTCGTGGACATCGGCCTGGACCGGGCCGCGTTCCTGCACGTCTCCGACATCCAGTGCGAGACCGAGGAGGCGGTGCGGGTGGAGGGCTGCAGGCCGCCCGAGTCCATCACCGACCTGTTGCGGGAGGGCCAGGACGTCATCGTCCAGGTGATCAAGGACCCCCTGGGCACCAAGGGGGCGCGGCTCACCACCCACGTCTCCATCCCCTCCCGCTACCTGGTGCTCATGTCCAACCTGCGCCACGTGGGCATCTCCCAGCGCATCGAGGACGAGGCCGAGCGGCTGCGCCTCAAGGAGCTGGTCCAGGAGCGGGCGCCGGAGGGCTGCGAATTCGGCTTCATCGTGCGCACCGCCGCCGAGGGCGTGGGCGAGCAGGAGCTGACCGAGGACATGACCTTCCTCACCAAGCTCTGGACCCTGGTGCGCGAACGGGTCGCCCAGGCCGAGTCGGGCGCCATCATCCACGAGGACCTGCCGCTGGCGGTCCGCACCCTGCGCGACCTGGTGGGCGACGAGGTGGAGCGGGTCCGCATCGACTCGGGCGAGACCCATGTCCGGGTGCAGACCTTCGCCCGCCAGTTCATGCCCCAGCTCATGGAGCGCATCGAGTACTACACCGGCGAGCGGCCCATCTTCGACCTCTACGGGGTGGAGGACGAGATCCAGAAGGCCCTGGAGCGCAAGGTGCAGCTCAAGTCCGGCGGCTACCTCATCATCGACCAGACCGAGGCGATGACCACGGTCGACGTCAACACGGGCGCCTTCGTGGGTCACCGCAACCTCGAGGAGACCATCTTCAAGACCAACCTGGAGGCGGCCCAGGCCATCGCCCGCCAGCTGCGGCTGCGCAACCTCGGCGGCATCATCATCATCGATTTCATCGACATGACCGATGCCGAGCACAAGCGCCAGGTGCTGCGGGCGCTGGAGAAGGCGCTGGAGAAGGACCACGCCAAGAGCCACATCAGCGAGGTCTCCAACCTGGGCCTGGTGGAGATGACCCGCAAGCGCACCCGCGAGAGCCTGGAGCACGTGCTCTGCTCCGCCTGCCCCACCTGCAACGGGCGCGGCTTCATGAAAACCGCCGAGACGGTGTGCTATGAGATCTTCAGGGAGATCATGCGCCAGGCGCGGGCGTTCGACGTGAGCACCTTCCTGGTGCTGGCCTCCACCGAGGTGGTCCACCGGCTGGTGGACGAGGAGTCCACCAGCGTGGCCGACCTGGAGTCGTTCATCGGCAAGCCCATCAAGCTCCAGGCCGAGCCGCAGTACAACACGGAGCAGTTCGACGTGGTCCTCATGTAGGGTCTCCGGCGGGGTCCCCCCGCCGGTCCCGGCAACGGCGCCTCGCCGAGGTTGAAGCCAACGACTGTGAAGAAACGCCTGCATCACCACGCCCTGTCCCTGGCCGCCAGGCTCTGGATTCTCTCCGCCGTGCTGGTCATCCTGCTCGCCGCGGGGCTCTCCTTCATGCGCCTGTGGCTGCCGGGGGCGGTGAGCGAGGGGGGCGAACTGGGCGAGTATCTCAGCGGCTACGTGGGCCGGCCGGTGGAGGTGGGCGAGGTGGCCGCCCGCTGGTGGCGCTGGGGGCCGGAGTTCACCCTCCGCGACGTGAAGGTGCTCGACCCCGGCGATCGGCACGTGATGGTGCAGGTGCGCGAGGCGCGCATCGCGGTGGACCTGATCGGCTCCCTGCGCCAACGGACCCTGCAGCCGAGCCGGCTGACCCTGGTGGGCGCGCGCATCGGCCTCGAGCGGCTGGCCGGCGGCGGGGTGCGGCTGGCCGGCTTCGGCGCCACCGGCGGGGGCGGGGAGTGGCGCGGTCCGGAGCCGGCCGCCTGGCTGATGGCCCAGTCCCACGTGCTCATCGAGCAGGGTGGGCTGGACTGGCACGACCAGCGCACCGGCACCACCCTGCACCTGGGCGCGCTCACCCTCGGGCTGAGCAACGATGGCGACCGGCACCGGCTCGAGGGCCGGGGGGTGCTGACCGGCACCGAGACCGGACGGGTCCATTTCCTCGCCGACATGCGCGGCGGCGTGGATGCCATGGCGGCGTGGGACGGGCGGCTGTGGCTGGAGACGGAGAACCTGCCCATCGGCCGGCTGCTGGCCGAGATCCGGGAGCTGCCGCCCCTGCCGGATGGCCGGCTCGGCAGCGAGCTGTGGGGCGAGGTGCGCAACGGCCGGCTGGAGACGCTCGAAGGGAGCCTCCGCCTCAATGATCTGCGCCCCCCCGGGGACACGGAGACCCCGCCCGCGGCGCTCTCCTCCGAGCTGCGTCTATCCCGCCTGGCGGATGCCGACGGCTGGGATGTGGCCGTCTCCGGCCTGCGCTACGCCGAGGGCGCGCGGGCCACGCCCCCCACCGATGCCCGGGCGCGCCTGGTCTGGGGCGATGGCCCGCTGCCGGCCGAGCTGCGGGTCCGGGTGGAGCGGGCGGCGGTGGCCGATCTCACCCCCTGGCTCGCGGCCTACCTGCCTCCCGGAATGGCCGCGGCGGTGCGCGGCACGGCGCCCACGGGCTGGCTCGAGGGGCTCGATTTCCTCTTCCGCGATCGGGATGACGGGGCGCCGGAAATGACCATCGGCACCGCCTTCCGGGATCTCGGCTCCCGGGAATGGGAGCGGCTGCCCGGCGTGGCGGGTCTGTCCGGCCGGCTCGTCGCCAGCCCCGGGCAGGGCTGGCTGCAGCTGGACAGCACCGCCGTGCGGGTGGAGCTGCAGCGGCTGTTCCGGGAGCCTCTCGCCTTCACCCGGATCGATGCCGGGTTCAACTGGTGGCGGGATGCCGCCGGCTGGCATGTCAGCAGCCGTGACGGCCTGCTCGGCAACGACGACATCCGCATCCCCCGCCTCGGGCTGGACCTGCTGCTGCCGCCGGAGGGCGGTCCCGAGCTCGACCTGCTGGCGGAGCTGCGCGATGCCGACGGCAGCCGGGTTTCGTCCTACCTGCCGGTGGGCATCATGCCGGAGAAGAGCGTCGCCTGGCTGGATCGGTCCCTGGTCTCGGGGCGGGCCAGCGAGGGTTTCGTGCGCATCGAGGGGCCGCTCCGGGCCTTTCCCTTCGACCATGGCGAGGGCCGGTTCGAGGTGCGGGCCCAGGTGGAGGATTTCGTCCTCGACTACACGCCGGGCTGGCCGCGCCTGGAAGGCATCCGCGCCGAGCTGGCCTTCCTGGGCCGGGGAATGGAGATCCGGGCCAGCGACGGGCGCATCTTCGACAGCCGCATCGAGTCGGCCCGCGCCACCATCGCCGATCTGCATGCCAAGCCGGCGGTCCTGGAGGTGAAGGGGCGCACCCGGGGCCCGGGCGCCGACGGCCTGCGCTACCTGTTCGAGAGCCCCCTCAAGGAGCGCTTCGCCCGCTATCTCTCCACCGCCGAGGTGGAGGGGGAGATAACGCTGGATCTCGATCTGCGCCTGCCCCTGGCCCGCGACATGGGCGTGGATCAGCGCGTGGCGGGAGCCGTCCATTTCGACGCCAACACCCTGCGCTTCCGCGACCTGGATCTCGAGCTGGACGCGGCCGGCGGGACGCTGTCGTTCACCCGGCAAAGCCTGACCGGCGCGGGGCTCAAGGCCCGCTACCTGGGCCAGCCGGTGACCCTGGCGGTGGCGACCGGGGCCGGGAACCGGGGGGGGCTCGCGGTGGATGCCAGCGGCCGGATGCCGATCAAGGCCCTGGCCAAGGCCTTCCCCAACCCGGTCTTCGCCTGGACCGACGGGCGGGCGCCGTTCCGGGCCCGGGTGGCGGTGCGGGAGGATCCGGAGACCGGCCGGCTCGCCTCCACCCTGACCGTCAACTCGGATCTGGAGGGGGTCGCGGTGACCCTGCCGGAGCCCCTCGGCAAGCCGGCCGCGTCCCGGCGCCCCCTGGAGCTGACCCTCTCCCTGGGCGCCGGGGAGCGCATCCTGCGCGCCGATTATGGCGGACTCGCCACGGTCGCCGGACGGCTGAAACCCGGCCCGGAGGCGGTGGCCGTGGTGCTGGGAGGCGAGGCGGAGCTCCCCGCGACCCCCGGACTGACCGTGAGCGGCCGGCTGGAGCGGGCGGCGCTGGACGACTGGACGGGCTTGCTGGAGAGCGGCGGGAACGGGGGTGGGCCGGGTCTGACGCGCCTGGACCTGCGGGTGGGTACGCTGGTGGCGCTCGGGCGATCGTTCGAGCAGGTGGGGGTGGTGCTGGTCCCGGGGGAGGATGGGGGCTGGCGGACCACCCTGGACGGGCCGCAGGTGCAGGGCACCGTGGCCATCCCGGCGGACCGCTCGGCGCCGCTGGGCATCGGACTGGAGCGGCTCGTGTGGCCGCCGGCCGCCCCGTCCCCGGCCGGACAGGCCGCGGAGCCGATCGACCCCGCCGGCCTGCCGCCCCTGGCCCTGCGTTGCACCACCCTGGTCTACGACGGGCGGGAGCTGGGGACGCTGATCCTGAATACCGCGCCGGGCGCCGACGGGCTCCAGCTGGAGACCCTGAAGCTGGAGGGCGGCGCCCTGGCGCTCGACGTCACCGGCGACTGGCGCCGGGAAGCCGGCGGCCGGCAGTGGATGCGCCTGAAGGGCCATTTTTCCGCGGGAAATACCGGCAAGGCGCTGGCGAGCCTCGGATTCGCGGTGGGCATCAACGAGGGCAAGGGCCGGGGCGACTTCGAGGTGGTCTGGAGCGGTGGCCCGGGCGATTTCGCGCTCGCGCGGGTGGACGGCGGGATTTCCCTGCGCGTGGACGAGGGGCAGCTCGAGGACGTGCAGCCGGGCGTGGGCCGGGTGTTCGGCCTGCTCAGCCTGCCCGCCCTGCGCCGGCGGCTGTCGCTGGACTTCAGCGACCTGGTGAAGGAGGGCTTCGCCTTCGACCGCATGGAGGGCCACTTCACCCTCGATGGGGGCAATGCCTATACCAACGACTTCTACATCAAGGGCCCCTCGGCGCGCATCGAGGTGGCGGGCCGCACCGGCCTGGTGGCCCGGGACTACGACCAGGTGATTACCGTCACCCCCGAGCTGGGCGGCAGCCTGTCGGTGGCCGGCGCCATCGCCGGCGGGCCCGTGGCCGGCGCCGCGGTGCTGGTGCTGCAGAAGGTCTTCCAGACCCAGATCGAGCAGATCACCCGTGCCCAGTACTCCCTCAAGGGCACCTGGGACGATCCCGAGATGGTGCGCATGCAGCACGAGGAGGACCGCCCCGGCGGCCCGGGCGACCAGCGCTGAGGATGGAACCGCGGATGGGCATGATGGTCGTTGATTGCGGGCGCATCGGCACGCCGGAACCGGATCACCATCGGCGTCGGTGGTGATATGCTTCCGTCTCCGTGCCGGACTGATCGCTAAGGAGTCGCCGTGACGAAAGTCGCCGCCGTGCAGATGGCCTCCGGGCCCAACGTGACCGCCAACCTCTACGAGGCCGAGCGCCTGATCACCAAGGCCGCCGAGGCGGATGCGAGGCTGGTGGTGCTGCCCGAGAACTTCGCCATCATGGGCATGCAGGAGACCGACAAGGTGGCGGTGCGGGAGCCGGAGGGACGGGGGCCGATCCAGGCCTTCCTGGCCGAGCAGGCCCGGCGCCACGGCGTCTGGCTGGTGGGGGGCACGATTCCGCTCGAAGCCTCGGTCCCGGGGAAGGTGCGCGCGGCCTGCCTGGTCTACGACAGCAGCGGCGAGCGGGTGGCGCGTTACGACAAGATGCACCTGTTCGATGTGCGCATCACCGAGAGCGCCGAATCCTACACCGAGTCCCGGACCATCGAGCCCGGTGACGGGCTGACCGTGATCGACACCCCGTTCGGGCGTCTCGGGCTGGCGGTCTGCTACGATCTGCGCTTCCCGGAGCTGTTCCGCGGCCTGTTCGCCCGGGGCATGGAGATCCTGGCCCTGCCGGCGGCCTTCACCGCCATCACCGGCCGTGCCCACTGGGAGGTGCTGGTGCGGGCGCGGGCCATCGAGAACTTCTGCTACGTGGTGGCCTCGGCCCAGGGCGGCTACCACTTCAATGGCCGCGAAACCCACGGCGACAGCATGATCGTGGAGCCCTGGGGCGGCGTGCTGGACCGCCTCCCCCGCGGCTCCGGCGTGGTCCTCGGCGAGGTGAACCTGGAACGGGTCCGCGACATCCGCCGCAACTTCCCCGTCGCCGAGCACCGCCGCCTCGGCTGCGAGGGCACGGAGGCCTGAGCCGGTCTCCGGGAACATTTTTTTATCCGCAGATTACGCAGATTACGCGGATTTGGTTGTCGATAGCGGGGTTGCCCGTCGACAATCCGCGCTTCGGTGGGTCAGCGCGATCCGCCACGCGCATGTTCCAGGTCGGTCATCAGGTTGGCCACCTGCACATCAACTCAACACAAAACATCTGTGTAATCTGCGTAATCTGCGGATAACCGAAAAGACCTTCACGACTACGGGTTCGTCTCCACGGATCAGGCGTTGCGCGGGGCGGTGGTGCGCCTCGGGCCGGCCTGGGCCTCGCCCAGCCGGCGCAGGGCGGGGCCCAGCGAGACGAGGGCGACGTGGACCAGGACCACGGTCAGGGAGCCTTCGGCGAGCCCCTCGTGCAGGTCCTCCCACTCCCACCAGTCGGCGGCCAGGCCGCTCAAACCGACCCCCGTCAGCATGGCCAGCAGCGCCAGCCCCGACAGCGGCGCCAGGGGCGTGCGGCCGCGCAGCGCCGAGAGATCCCCGCCGCCCAGCTTGCGGCCGAAGCTGCGCCACAGCGCCGCCTTCGGCCAGGGCAGGGACCAGGGACTGCGTTCCGGGACAGTGGCCGCCAGCAGCAGCCTAATCGTCAGCAGGCCGAGGAGGGTGTAGCCCGCGAACTGGTGCAGGCCCCGGGCGCCATCGGCCGTGAGATAGGCGATGGTGTAGGCGCCGGCGAACAGGCCGTGCCAGACCAGGAGCAGGTCGAAGGCCTTCGGCAGGCGCGCCTCAGTCATCGTCATCGTCGTGCCCATGGTCGTCGTCAGCGTCGTGATCCCCGGCGCCCAGCACACCGGCGGCGCTGGCGGCGAATCCGCGGTCGAAGTAGGTGCCGTAGGTCACCGCCGCGGCGCCCACCAGCAGGACCCCCAGCAGCACCAGAGTGAAAGCCTTGCGGAACATGGTATCGGTCTCCCTTGAGTCAGCGTTGGGGACACCTTAGCGGACCCGCCTGAATCGATGCTGAAAGGCTCAGAGCAGGAACAGGGTGGCGAGGCCGAGGAAGGCGAAGAAGCCCACCACGTCGGTGACGGTGGTGAGGACCACGCTGCCGGCGAGCGCCGGGTCGATGCCCATGCGGCGCATGGCCAGCGGCAGGAGCACGCCGCTGAGGGCGGCGATGACGAGATTGATGACGATGGCCGCGGCGATGAGCCAGCCCAGGCGCGGATCCCCGAACCACCACACGGCGACCGCCGCCACCACGGCGGCCCAGACCAGGCTGTTGAGGGCGACCACCGCCAGCTCCTTGAATACCAGCCAGCGGACGTTGCTCTCCACCAGCTGGCCCAGCGCCATGGCGCGGATGGCCAGGGTCAGGGTCTGGCTGCCGGCGATGCCGCCCATGCTGGCCACGATGGGCATGAGCACGGCCAGGGCCACCACCTGGGCGATGGTCTTCTCGAACAGGCCGATGACCCAGGCGGCGGCGAAGGCGGTGAGCAGGTTGATGCCCAGCCATACGGCGCGGCGCCGGGCGCTCGGCAGGATGGGGGCGAAGGTGTCCTCGTCCTCGCCCAGGCCGGCCATGCCCAGCAGGGAGTGCTCGGCCTCGTCGCGGATGACGTCCACCACGTCGTCCACGGTGATGCGCCCGATGAGCCGGCCGCTGGCGTCCACCACCGGGCTCGAGACCAGGTCCATGCGCTCGAACCGGGCCGCCACCTCGCTGGCGGTCAGCTCGGCCGGCATGGGCTTCACCTCGGTGTTCATCACCTCCCCCACGGAGAGGTCGGGATCCCGGGTGAGGAGATCCGACAGCGGCAGCACCCCCAGGTAGTTGTCCTGGCGATCCACCACGATGAGGTTGTCGGTCATCTCCGGGATCTCGCCCCGCAGGCGCAGGTAGCGCAGCACCACGTCCAGCGTCACGTCGGCCCGCACCGTCAGGGTGTCGGTGTTCATCAGGCCGCCGGCGGTGTCCTCGTCGTAGGACAGGGCCTTGGCGACCCGCTGGCGGTCCTGCTCGTCCATCGACTGCAGGACTTCGTGGATGACCGCGCCGGGGAGGTCCTGGAGGATGTCGACGATGTCGTCCACGTCCAGGCCTTCGGTGGCCGCGGCCAGGGCCTGGGGGTCCATCTCGCGCAGGAAGGCCGCGCGCACCTCTTCGCCGAGGTACTGGAGGATGTCGCCGTGGCGCTCCTCGCGGAGCAGGCCCCAGAGCACGTGGCGCTCCTTGGGCGGCATGGACTCCAGCAGGTGGGCCACTTCGGCCGCATGCAGGGTGTTGAGCATGCGGCGCACCGGCAGGAATGCACCGCTTTCGAGCGCGTTGCTCAGCGAGTGCAGCCGGGCTTCGGTGCGGTCCTGTGGGCTGGTGTCCGTCATGGCGGCCTCTGGGGGCTTGGCGGCGCGGAACGCATGCGCCGCCGGGTGCGGGCGTTGTCGAGTTTATAGCACCGGGGACCAAAACGCAGCCGGGGAGGAGGGCTGTTCAGCCAGTACGGACACGATTTTTCTAACCGCAGATTAACGCGATTTTCGTTGCTGCAACTGTTTTCGAACTGCGGACCCGGACTATTGATTCACGCCAATGGCGTGAATCTGCGGTCAGAGAAAGAAGAGCCGTGACGAGGCGGGTGGGCTGTACGCCTACTCCGCTTCGCCGAAGCGCTCGTCGATGAGGGTCCGGAGGGCTTCGAGGGCGGCGTCGGCGTCGGGGCCCTCGGCGTCGATCTCCACCTCGGTGCCGCGGCTGGCGGCGAGCATCATCACGCCGAGGATGCTTTTGCCGTTCACCTCGCGCTCGCCGCGGCGCAGGGTGACGCTGGATTCGAAGGCGGAGGCGGTCTTGACGAACTTGGCGGCGGCGCGGGCGTGCAGGCCCAGCTTGTTGATGATGGTGGTCTGCAGGGTGGGCATCAGGGCAGGGCGCGGGGTGCGCGTTTCTCCTCCGGGCAGCAGTCGATGATGCCGTCGCGCCCGCCGCTCAGGGCCTTCTGGGCCAGTTCGTCGAGATTGAGCTGGGGGTAGTTGAGAACCCGCAGGAGCATGGGCAGGTTCACGCCGGAAACCACCCGCACCCCTTTCGGGTCGAGCAGGGAGTGGGCGATGTTGCTCGGCGTGGAGCCGTAGATGTCGGTGAGCACCAGCACGCCGTCGCCCTGGTCCAGGCGCTGCAGCTGGGCCCGGGCCTCTTCCCGCAGCTGGTCGGGGTCGCAGTCGGAGCGGACCACCAGCGTCTCGGTACAGAGCGGGCAGATGCCCAGGGTGCCGACGGCGCTGGAGAGCAGCTCCTCGCCGATGCGGTTGTGGGTGATCACCAGGAGTCCGACAGTCATGAGAGCTCCCTGTGGCGGGTCTGTACGTTGTCGCGCTGGCCGCGGAAATGGCGGGACAGGCGCGAGACCAGGTAGACGGAACGGTGGTGGCCTCCGGTGCAGCCGATGGAGACCGTGAGGTAGCTGCGGTTGTTGGTCTCGAAGGCCGGGATCCAGTATTCCAGAAAGTCGCGGATCTGGTTGTACATGGCGTTCACCTCCGGGTGCGCTTCCAGAAACGCGATGACCTCCGCGTCTTCGCCGGTGAGCCGGCGCAGGGTCGGCTCCCAGTAGGGGTTGGGCAGGCAGCGCACGTCGAAGACGATGTCGGTATCGGTGGGGATGCCGCGCTTGTAGCCGAAGGACTGGAACAGCAGCGACAGTTCCCCGATCCGCTTGCCCGCCACCCGTTCGCGGATGATGTCGCGCAGCTGGTAGATGTTGAGCGCGCTGGTGTCCACCCGCAGATCGGCCAGGGAGGCGATGGAGCCGAGCAGCTCCCGCTCGCGGTCGATGGCCTCGCGCAGGGGCAGGTCGCCGCGGCTCAGGGGATGGCGCCGGCGGGTTTCGCTGAAGCGCTTCAGCAGCACCGGGTTTTCGGCGTCGAGGAAGATGATCTGACAGCCCAGGCCGCGGGCCTTGACCGCGGCCAGGATCTCCGGGAAGCGGGCCAGGTCGGCGGGCAGGTTGCGCGCGTCGATGCTCACCGCGGTCCGCCCGCCGCGGGGCAGGGCGCCGGCTTCGCTGAGCTGCTCGGCCAGGGCCGGCAGCAGGCCGACCGGGAGGTTGTCCACGCAGTAGTACTCCAGGTCCTCCAGGGTCTGCAGGGCGATGCTCTTGCCCGAGCCCGACAGACCGCTGATGACCACCAGGTTCATGCCGGTCCCCGCTCGATGTGGGCCCGCTGGCGTTCGATGAACTCGGTGCCGGCGTCGTAGCCCCGGCTCTTGAGCAGCTCGTTGCGCACGGCGGCCTCCACCAGCACCGCCAGGTTGCGTCCCTCCGCCACCGGAATGGTCACCTCGGGCACCTCGATGCCGAGCATTTCGCGGCGGCGCTGGACGCCGTGCAGCCGGTCGATGGCCGCGAGTTCATGGCCTTCCATCTCCTTGAGGTGTATCACCAGGTCCAGTACATGCTCCGGTGCCAGGGCGCTGTCGCCGAACATGGCCCGCACGTTGAGTATGCCCAGTCCGCGAACTTCAAGGAAGTCGTGCAGCGGCTCCGGGCAGTAGCCCACCAGCATGCGCGGAACGGTATTGGCGAACTCCGGGGCATCGTCGGCGATGAGCCGGTGCCCGCGGCTGAGCAGGGCGAGGGCCAGTTCGCTCTTGCCGATGCCGCTCTCGCCGCTGAGCAGCACACCGGCGCCCAGCACCTCCATGAACACGCCGTGGACGGTGATGCGCGCCGAGAGGGACTGGGTGAGATAGAAGTTGAGACGGTTGATCAGCCGCCGGGGTTCCAGGCGGGAGCTGAACAGGGGAAATCCGCTCCGCTCCGCGTGCTCCACCAGCCGGGGCGGGGGCGCGCCGTCCCCCGTCAGGATGGCGAGGACCGCCGGTGCCGCGAACGGATCCCGGGCCGGATCCGCCTCCCGCTCCAGCCACGCCAGCTCGGCGTCGGTCAGCAGGGGAATCGCGTGGGGATGTATCGGGTTGTAGAAGCCCGCGAGCCCGGTCACGGGGAGATCCGGGAGGCTCAGGGAACGTTCGCCGCCGGCCTGGCCGGCAATCCAGGTGAGGCAGAGATTCTCCTGCTGGACTTCAAACAGGTTTTGTATGCTGATCGTCCGGGGCATCCGTTTCGGCGGCCTCGTAACTCAGGATCGTCTGGAGCAGCGCTGCCGCGTCGGGTGCCTCGCGCAGCCGTTGCCGGGCCTCTTCGTCGCTGAACAGCTGGGCCAGCCGTGCCAGGACCTCGAGGTGCTCCTCGGTGGCGTTCTCGGGCACCAGCAGCGCGAACAGCAGGTCCACCGGCTTGTCGTCGATGGCGTCGAAGTCGATGGGCTCCTGCAGGTGCGCCAGCGCGCCGATGACGTGGTCGCTGTTCTTCAGCCGTCCGTGGGGAATGGCGATACCGTGGCCGATGCCGGTGCTGCCGAGGCGCTCGCGGGCGATGAGGCTCTCGAACACCTCGGTGGGGTCCAGCTCCGGCTCGTCAGTCGCCGCCAGGCCGCCGAGGAATTCCAGCGCGCGCTTCTTGCTGCCGGCGATGACGTCGGTCGCGGTGCGTTCGAGGGTCAGGATGTCACGCAGGTGCATGGTGATTCGTCACTGTGCGGGGCGATCCGTTCGATTTCAATCGTCTGGCGTCTCTCACTGGTCTCGGTCCGGGTCCGCCGCGGTTGTCGTGGGTTCGAGTCCGGGACGGGGCTGACGGGGCCGCCGGCCCCGTCAGCCCTCCCCGGTTCCGGGCTCAGGCGCGCTTGGCGCTCTCGTGGTTGTGAGCCTGGGACTTTTCCTTGTGCTTCTTCACCTGCCGGTCGAGCTTGTCCACCAGGGCATCGATGGCCGCGTACATGTCATCGTGCTCGGCGTCGGCGTACAGTTCGGCCCCGCTCAGATGGATGGTGGCCTCGGCTTTCTGCCGCAGCTTCTCCACGCCCAGGATCACGTGCACGTTGGTGATGTTGTCGAAATGGCGTTCGACCTTCTCCAGCTTCGAGTTCACATAGTCGCGCAGTGCCGGGGTGATGTCGACGTGATGACCGGTGATGTTGGTCTGCATAGCTGACTCCTTAAGCCTTATAGCAGGCGCTTTCTTTCGTTTGATGGCGGTATCGCCATGACCTCGCGGTACTTTGCGATGGTCCTGCGTGCCACATTGACTCCCTGATCAGACAGGATTTTTGCGATCTTGCTGTCGCTGAGCGGCTTGGACGGGTGCTCGGCGGCGATGAGCTTCTTGATGAGCGCCCGGATCGCCGTGGAGGAGGCCTCGCCTCCGCTCGCCGTACTGACGTGGCTGGAGAAGAAGTATTTCAGCTCAAAGATACCACGGGGGGTGAGCATGTACTTCTGGGTGGTGACCCGGGAGATGGTGGACTCGTGCATCTCCACCGCTTCGGCGATGTCGTGCAGGACGAGGGGCTTCATGGCCTCCTCGCCGTGCTCCAGGAAGCCGCGCTGGTGCTCCACGATGCAGGTGGCCACCTTCAGCAGGGTCTCGTTGCGGCTCTGGATGCTCTTCAGGAACCAGCGCGCCTCCTGCAACTGGGTGCGCAGGAAGTTGTTGTCCTGGCTGTTGTCGGCCCGGCGCACGAGGGCGGCGTAGCTGGGGTTCACGCGCAGTCGCGGGGAGGCCTCCGGGTTGAGCTCCACCAGCCAGCTGCCCCGGTGCTTGCGCACGGTGACATCCGGCACCACGTACTGGGGCTCCTCGCCGCCCACCTCGTTGCCGGGGCGGGGGTTGAGGGTCTGGATCAGCTGGATGACCTCGCGCAGCTCGTCCTCGCTGATCTTCATCCGCCGCTGGACCTGGGCGTAGTCGCGGGAGCCCAGCAGTTCCAGGTGGTTTTCCACCAGGTTCAGCGCCTCGCTGCGCCAGGGCGTGGCGGCGGGCAGCTGGCGCAGCTGCAGGGACAGGCATTCGCCCAGGTTGCGGGCGCCCACCCCGAGGGGGTCGAAGGTCTGGATGCGGTGCAGGACCGCCTCCAGCTCGTCGAGCTCCACCTCGAACTCGGGGTCGAGGCTGGCCAGGAGCTCCTCCAGCGTGGCGCCGAGGTAGCCGCGTTCGTCGATGGCGTCGATGAGCAGCCGGGCCAGTTCCAGGTCGCGGTCGTTGAAATGGGCGAGGCTGGCCTGCCAGAGGAGGTGCTCCTGGAGCGACTCGCCCCCATGGCTGACATTGGCGAACTCCTGCTCGTCACCCTCGTCGGGCCCGGAATAGCTGCTGGGCACGTCGTAGATGTCGTCCCAGGCGCTGTCCACCGGGAGGTCCGCGGGAATGTCCGCGTCGTTGCGCTCGAGGTCGAGGTCGCGGTCCTCGGCCTCGCTGCCCGACGTCGATGGCGCCTCCGCCTCACCCGACGCTTCGACCTCGTCCTCCGCCAGCTCCAGCATGGGATTGGTCTCCAGCGCCTCCTGGACCTCCATCTGCAGGTCGAGCGCTGAGAGCTGCAGCAGCTTGATGGCCTGCTGCAGCTGCGGCGTCATGGTGAGTTGCTGGCTCAGCCGGAGCTGAATGGAGGGTTTCATACGGCGCGTCGTCGTCTAGGCGTAAACGGATATCCGGTATCCGTTGTCGTTATGTCCGGATTGTAACGCAAATAACATGCCGTGCAGATAGGGGCACGGGCCGCGCGGGTATCCCCGCGACCGGGGAGGCGGGAAGTCACAGGCGGAACTCGTGGCCCAGGTAGACGTCCCGGACCTGGCTGTTGTCGAGGATTTCGGCCGGCGTGCCGTGGGCGATGCCGTTGCCGTTGCTCATGATGTAGGCGCGGTCGCAGATGCCGAGGGTCTCGCGGACGTTGTGGTCGGTAATCAGGATCCCGATGCCGCGGTCGCGCAGGTGGCTGATGATGCGCTGGATATCGAGTACCGAGAGGGGGTCCACGCCGGCGAAGGGCTCGTCCAGCAGGATGAAGCGGGGCTCGGTCGCCAGCGCCCGGGCAATCTCCACCCGCCGCCGCTCGCCGCCGGAGAGGCTGATGCCGAGATTGTCGTGGAGATGGCCCACGTGGAACTCGTGCATGAGGCTGTCGGCGAGCCGCCGGCGCTTGCCGGGCGTGAGATCCCGGCGCAGCTCCAGGATGGCCATGATGTTCTGCTCGACGGTGAGCTTGCGGAATACCGAGGCTTCCTGGGGCAGGTAGCCGATGCCGCGCCGGGCGCGAATGTGCATGGGCTCCCGGGTCAGGTCGGCTCCATCCATGGTGATGGCGCCGCTGTCGCAGCGCACCAGGCCCACGATCATGTAGAAGCAGGTGGTCTTGCCGGCGCCGTTCGGGCCCAGCAGGCCCACCACCTCGCCGCTCTCCACCCGCAGGGAGACATCGCGGACCACCTCGCGGGCGCCGTAGCGTTTGCCCAGCCCGCGGGTTTCCAGGACGCTCATTGCTTGCTGTCGCCGCCCCTGGAGGGGACGATGGTCATCTGCACCCGGCCCGGCTTGCCGCCCTCGCCGCTGCCGCCGGTGGCCAGCACCGACTCGCGCTGCAGGTCATATTCAATACGCTGCCCGCTGAACGTATTGCGCCCCTGGGTCACCTTCGCCTCGCCGATGAGCACCAGCATGCGGCTCTTGCCCTGGTATTCCAGCTTCTTCGCCTCGGCGGTCACGTCCTTGTTCCGGCCCTCGGGGCGCTGGCGGAAGCGCACCGGGTTGCCGGTGGCGGTAATCTGGGACAGCTCGCCGCCGGCGGCGTGGACCACCAGCCGGTCGGCGTGCAGCTCGATGCTGCCCTGGGTCAGGACCACCCGCCCGGTATAGGTGCTGACGCCCGTGGCCTCGTTCAGCTCCGCCTGGTCGGCCTCGAGGCTGATGGGCTTGTCGCTGTCGCCGGACAGGGCCAGGGCCGCCCCCGGCAGGGCGAGGAGCAGCAGCAGTACACTGGTGTACTGCTTCACTCTTGGCGGTACATTCAGAGCCCCCCGAAAGTGCCAGGACAAGGCGCGGTGCGCAGGCAATGGCCCGGTCCTTGTCAAGCACCGCAACGCGGTCATGGTGCTTTCGGGGGGCTCCCTTCGGGCGAGCCGCTGGCCGGCCATCTGCGGCGTTGCGCTCTCTTGAAAGGACCCTGCCATTCCTGCGAGAGCGCGCCTTGCAGCTAACCGGCCAGCAACTCGCTGAACGTGCCTCCAAGAGTGAAGCAGTACACTAACGGCGGTTCGGTTCATGGGTGGCCTTCACCTTGGACTGTAGCAGCAGCCTCTCCTCCCGCAGGAAGGCCCGCATGCCGGTTGCGTTGATCATATCACCCCCGCGGGTGATGGAAACCTCGCGGTCGGTCTCCAGGTACTCCTGCTCCACCAGGACGCGCAGGTCGTGGGTGCGCAGGGTCAGGCCGGGATCGGCGGCGGTGGGCGCCTGCTCGGCCAGGACCTGCCCGGGGAGAAACACCAGTGCGCCGTCCTCGGTGACCCGTGCCCGCTCGGCGGTCACCACCCAGGGCGCACCCTGTTGGGGGTAGTGCACCAGCCGGGCCGTCTCCAGCTCCGTGCTGTCATCGTCGGGATAGTGCTGCAGGCGCTTGCCGGTCAGGCGCTGGATGGGCACCCCCTCGAGGTTCATGCGCACCGCGGAGAAGCCCTCGAACCAGTAGTCGGGATCGTGGCGCTGCACGTCCGTCCGGGTCGGCCACCAGGGTTCGTAGCGATAGGCGAACAGGCTGCTCAGCCCCGCGAGCAGGCCGAGGACGAGAAGGCCTGCGGTGGTGGGGCTGAGGCGGGGCAGGGGGAACCGGGGCATGGGGGCCTCAGAGGTAGGCCTCGAGAATCGCCTGCAGGGTGCCCTGGGCTTCCATGATCAGTTCGCACACCTCGCGCGCGGCCCCGCGGCCGCCCGGGCTCGGGGTCTGCCAGTGGGCGTGCTTGCAGACGAAGGGGTGGGCATCGGCCACGGCCACCGCCAGCCCCACCCGCCGCATCACCGGCAGGTCGATGACATCGTCCCCCACGTAGGCCACCTCCTCCAGGGGGGTGTCCAGCCGGTCGAGCAGTTCGCCCAGGGCGTTGAGCTTGTCCTCCCGCCCCTGGTAGACGTGGTGGATGCCGAGGCTCTCCATGCGTTCCTTCACCACCCCCGAGGAGCGGCCGCTGATGATGGCGATCTCCACCCCGGTCTGGCGCAGCAGCTTCATGCCGTGTCCGTCGCGGGAGTTGAAGGCCTTGTACTCCATGCCGTTGTCGTCGAGGTAGAGGCTGCCGTCGGTCAGCACCCCGTCCACATCGAAGATGACCAGGCGGGTGCGGGCGGCGCGTTGCAGGATGTCTTGCATGGCGGTTATTGGTTTGAGGGTAGAGGGTTAAGGGTCAATGGATAAAGGTTAATGAATAAAGGATAAAGGCGGGGGTTCCGGCGGGCGGGAGTGTGCATCGCCTCCCGTTCCCCGGCACCTGCCATCACACCACCCCGGCGCGCAGGAGATCGTGCATGTTGAAGGCGCCCACCAGCCGGCCGCCCCCGTCCACTACCGGCAGGGCGTTGATTTTCTTCGTTTCCATGAGGTGCAGGGCCTCGGCGGCAAGGGTGTCGGGGGAGACGGTGGCGCAGTTGCGGGTCATGACCGCGCCGATGTCGGTGGCGTGCACATCCACCCCGCGGTCCAGCGCCCGGCGCAGGTCGCCGTCGGTGAACACCCCGAGCACCTCGCGGGCCTCGTTCACCACCACGGTCATGCCCAGCCCCTGGCGGGTCATCACCAGCAGGGCGTCGCTGAGCAGGGCCTGCTCGGGCACCATGGGCAGGCTGTCGCCGGTGTGCATGATGTCGCCGATGAGCAGCAGCAGCCGCCGACCCAGCCGCCCGCCGGGGTGGGAGCGGGCGAAATCCTCGGCGGTGAAGCCGCGCGCCTCGAGCAGCGCCACCGCCAGCGCGTCGCCCATGGCCAGCGCCGCGGTGGTGCTCGAGGTGGGGGCGAGACCCAGGGGGCAGGCCTCCTGGGCCACGCCCACGTGCAGGTTCACCTCCGCGTTGCGCGCCAGGGTGGAGGCCGGATTGCCGGTGAGGGTGATCAGCGGCACCCCCTGGCGCTTGATGAGCGGCAGGATGGTGAGTATCTCCTCGGTCTCGCCGGAGTTGGACAGGGCCAGCACCACGTCCTGGGGGGTGATCATGCCCAGGTCGCCGTGGCTGGCCTCGCCCGGGTGGACGAAGAAGGCGGGGCTGCCGGTGCTGGCCAGGGTGGCGGCGATCTTGCTTCCGATGTGGCCGGACTTGCCCATGCCGATGACCACGATCCGGCCGGTGCAGCCGAGCAGGTAGCGGCAGGCCTGCGCGAAGTTCCCGTCGATGCGCCCGGCGAGATCCTCCAGCGCGGCGGTTTCGGCCCGGATGACGGCCAGTCCCAGTTCGATCAGGCGCCGATCCTCGGTCTCGGCGGAAGGGGGGTTCACGGCGGTGCTCACGGGCTCTCCGGGTCTGGGTGGCGGTTCACGGTTCGCGGCATGCCGGTCCTGCGGACGCTCATGCCGCGGTCAGGACCAGCGTGGCCATGTAGCCGGCAAAGCCCCCGAGCAGCAGGCCGCCCTCGAAGCGGGTGAGGCGGCTGCCGTCGCGGAAGCCGTAGGCCATGGCGAACAGGGCAACTGTGAAGATTAACATAACCGGGAAGTCGCGGGTCATGACCGCCGGTTCCAGGAGGGTGGGCCGGATCAGCCCGGGCAGCCCCAGCACCGCCAGCAGGTTCCACATGTTGGAGCCGAGAATATTGCCCAACGCGATGTCGTGCTCGCGTTTCAGCGCGCCCGCCACGGAGGCGGCCAGCTCCGGCAGGCTGGTGCCGATGGCCACCACGGTCAGGCCCACCACGTGATCGCTGACGCCGAATCCGCTGGCGATGTTCACCGCGCCCCACACCAGCAGGCGCGAACTCAGCGGCAGCAGCACCAGCCCGAGGGCGAGCCAGAGCAGGGCGGTGGCGGTGGGCATGCCCCGGGGGACCTCCTCGGCGTATTCGGCGGTCATCGGATCGGAGATCCGGCTGGCGCGGCCGATGCTCACCATCCAGTAGATCACCAGCCCCAGCCCGGCGATGAGCACCGCGCCGTCGAACCGGCCCAGCTCGCCGTCGAGCAGCAGCGCCAGGGTGAGCAGCGTGATGGCGAACAGGACCGGGAACTCGCGGCGCAGGGTGTTGGAGTGGACGTGCAGGGGCTGGACGAGGGCCGTGATGCCCAGCACCAGGCCGATGTTGGCGATGTTGGAGCCGATGGCGTTGCCGATGGCGAGCCCCGGGTTGCCAACCCAGGCGGCGGTGGCGGAAACGGCCATCTCCGGGGCCGAGGTGCCGAAGGCGACGATGGTCAGGCCGATGAGCAGGGGCGGGACCCCCAGGTTCCGGGCCAGGGCGGCGGCCCCGGTGACGAAGCGATCGCCGGCCAGGACGAGCAGGACGAATCCGGCGATGACGGCGAGGATTGAAAGGGTCATGACATGAAGCTGGCCCGGACGTTTCCCGCCAGGACGCCAAGAGCGCCAAGGTTCAAAATGATCGAGACCTCATGAATGGAGCATCAAGCATCGTCTCGTACGAGGGCCGCTGCAGTATTAAGACCATTAATCCTTTGTTTACCTGGCGTTCCTGGCGAGAGATTTATAGATGTTGGGGCACGCTACCAGGGTTCCGGGGCGCACAGCACATCAGAAACATTAGAATGTGACTGGGCCTGGTATTGCAACCTCGGGGAGGCGGGCATGCGCATTGCGGCTTACGGTTGGGACCATCCGGGCTGGGAGGGCGGCTATTATCCTGCGGACCTGCCCGAGGAGTGGCGGCTGGCCTACTATGCCAACGCGTTCCCGGCGGTGGTGGTGCCGGCGCCGCTGGCCGTGGCCGCCAGCGGGCGGGAGCTGGCCCACTGGGCCGGCGAGACCGCGCCCGCGTTCCGCTTCCTGGTGGAGCTGCCCCTGGAGGCCGGGGGGGAGGTGGCGGCGCGCTGCATGGGGCTGGGCGAGCGGCTGGGCGGCTTCCTCGTGCCGCCCGGCGCCCCACGGGGCGTGGCGGGCCTGCCGGCGGCGGTGCCGGCCTGGTGGCTGGGGGCGGCGGAGGAGGCCGCTGCGCTCGGCCTGCGCCCGTGCTGGCGCCCGGACCGGCCCTGGCCCGGCGCGGCGGCGGCCGGGCTCGGCTGGTGCGAACCGGCGCCTGATCTGGCGGCGCCGGAGCTCGGGGCGCTGCTGCGGGGATTCGCCGCCGCGGCGGGGGCCGGGGAGGGGGTGCTGGTGGTGGCCGGCTCGCCGCCGCCCGCGGGGGTGCTCGGCCGTCTGCGCGGGCTGGCGGAACTCATGGGCTGAAGCGGGACCCGGTCGCTTTCAGGTGCTGCATCGATCGGTTATGATTTCCCGACTTTTTTGCTTCCGCGCCGAGGGTTTCGGCGCTTTCAGAACTCTGCAGCGGGGCGCTCCGGTTCGGCATGGGCAAGGACAGCGAAAATCTGGTGGAGATCCGGGGGCTGAGTTTCGCCCGCGGCGACCGGATGATCTTCGACGGGGTCGACCTCGACCTGCGCCGCGGTAAGGTCACGGCCATCATGGGGCCGAGCGGCACCGGGAAGACCACCCTGCTGCGCCTCATCGGCGGCCAGCTGCGCCCCCGCTCGGGGTCCATCCGGGTGGACGGCCAGGAGGTGCCGCGCCTGCGCCGCGATCAGCTCTTCGAGCTGCGCAAGCGCATGGGCATGCTGTTCCAGAGCGGGGCGCTGCTCACCGACCTGCCGGTGTTCGACAACGTCGCCTTTCCCCTGCGCGAGCACACCCGCCTGGGCGAGGTGCTGATCCGCGACCTGGTGCTGATGAAGCTGGAGGCGGTGGGGCTGCGGGGCGCCCGCGATCTCATGCCGAGCGAGCTCTCCGGGGGCATGGCCCGGCGCGTGGCGCTGGCGCGCGCCATCGCCCTGGACCCGATGATGATCATGTACGACGAGCCGTTCACGGGACAGGACCCCATGTCCATGGGGGTGCTGGTGAAGCTGATCCGGCTGCTCAACGACGCCCTGGGGCTGACCAGCGTCGTGGTCTCCCATGACGTGGCCGAGACCGCCGGCATCGCCGACTACATCTATCTCATCTCCGGCGGCAAGGTGGTGGCTCACGGGACCCCGGCGGCGCTGGACCGGGAGCGTTCGCCCTGGGTGAACCAGTTCATGCACGGCGAGCCCGACGGCCCGGTGCCGTTCCACTACCCGGCGCCCGATTTCGCCGACGACCTGCTGGGATCGGTACGCTGATGGACACCCTCCAGAACCTGGGCCGCTGGGCCCTGGGCATGTTCGAGCGCCTCGGCCGGGGCCACCTGTTCCTGCTCTACGTGCTGATGGGGACGCCGGGCCTGCTGCTCCGCCTCCGCCTGGTCATCCAGCAGGTCTATTCGGTGGGCGTGCTGTCGCTGCTCATCATCACCGTCTCCGGCCTGTTCGTGGGCATGGTGCTTGGCCTGCAGGGTTACAATACCCTGGTGGATTTCGGCTCCGAGGAGGCGCTGAGCGTGGTGGTGGCCCTGTCCCTGGTGCGCGAGCTGGGGCCGGTGGTCACCGCGCTGCTGTTCGCCGGCCGGGCCGGCTCGGCGCTGACCGCCGAGATCGGGCTGATGAAGGCCACCGAGCAGCTGGCCGGGATGGAGATGATGGCCGTGGACCCGCTGCGCCGGGTGATCGCCCCGCGGTTCCTGGCCGGGTTCATCTCCATGCCCCTGCTGGCGGCCATCTTCAGCGCCGTGGGCGTGTTCGGGGGCTGGTTCGTCGGTGTCGGCCTGCTGGGCGTGGACGACGGCGCCTTCTGGTCGCAGATGACGGCGAAAGTGGATTTCTACGAGGACATCATCAACGGCGTGATCAAGAGCGCCGTGTTCGGTTTCGTGGCCACCTGGATCGCCCTGTTCGAGGGCTATGACGCGGTGCCCACCTCGGAGGGGGTGAGCCGTGCCACCACCCGCACCGTGGTGCATACGGCCCTGGCGGTGCTGGGCCTGGACTTCGTCCTCACGGCACTCATGTTCGGAGGCGTGTAAATGCTGCATACGAGAACGGTGGAGATCGGCGTCGGTGTGTTCGTGGCCGCGGGCCTCGCCGCCCTGTTCATGCTGGCGATGAAGGTGAGCAATCTCAGCACCTTCAAGGCGGAGAACGGCTATACCGTCAGCGCCCATTTCGACAACATCGGGGGGCTCACCGTACGCTCGCCGGTGCGCATGTCCGGCGTGCTGGTCGGCCGGGTATCGGGCATCGGCTTCGACAACGAGGCCTACCAGGCCGTGGTCACCATGAACATCGATCCCCAGTACGACAAGCTGCCGGCCGACACCTCGGCGAGCATCCTCACCGCGGGCCTGCTCGGCGAGCAGTACGTCGGGCTCGATCCGGGCGGCGATTTGCGCTTCCTGAAGGACGGTGACGAGATCAAGCTCACCCAGTCCGCGCTGGTGCTGGAGCAGATCGTGGGACAGTTCCTGTTCAGCAAGGCCCAGGAGAGCACGGCCACGGAGTAACATCGCCCGCCTCCCGCGGTCCAATGCATGACCGAATCTGACTTGTCGACGGAGCAATAACAATGAGAACCGTGATTCACTGGCTTGCCGCCGCGCTGCTGCTGCTCGGCGGCGCGACGGCCCAGGCCTCCATGGGGCCCACCGAGCTGGTGCGGGACACCGCCGATCGCATCCTGGGCACCTTCAAGCAGAACCGGGAGGCCTACCAGGCCGAACCCCGGAAGCTCTACGCGCTGGTGGATGCCGTGGTCCTGCCCCACTTCGACTTCGATCGCATGTCCCGGCTGGTGCTGGGCAAGTACTGGCGCCAGGCCGACGCGGATCAGCGCGGGCGCTTCGCCCACGAGTTCCAGACCATGCTGGTGCGCACCTACAGCAAGGCGCTGTGGGAGTACACGGACCAGAAGATCGCCTACCTGCCCATGCGCGGCAGCGAGACGGACGGGGACGTGCTGGTGCGCACCGAGGTGCAGCAGCCCGGCGGCTACCCCATTCCCATCAACTACAGCCTGTACCGGGCGGACAACGGCTGGAAGGTCTACGACGTGGTCATCGACAATATCAGCCTGGTGACCAACTACCGCGCCAGCTTCGCCAACGAGATTCGCAAATCCGGCATCGACGGCCTGATCGCGAACCTGCAGCAGCGCAACCACGGCGGCAAGTGAACAACCTCACCCTCGAACAGGCCGCGGACGGCTCCTTCCGGCTCCAGGGCGAACTGGGCTTCGCCACGGTTCCGGAGGTCCTGGAGTCGGGGCGCCGGCTCTTCTCCGGCGGCGGGACGCTGACGCTGGACCTGTCCGGGGTCAGCCGGGTGGACAGCGCGGGGCTGGCGCTGCTGGTGGAGTGGGTCCGCGAGGGGCGCCGCCAGGGGCGGACGCTCGCCTTCACCGGCGTGCCGGAACAGCTGCTCTCCATTGCCCGGATCAGCGGCCTGGAGGAGATCCTCGGGCTGGCCTGAGGCCCCGGGCCGCGCTGCGGCGGCTCCCGCCCCAGGCGGGGAGGACGCTCCCGGGGCTCGCGGCAGGCGCCGTTTTCCTGGCCCGATGGGGCGGGAAGAGCCGGGCGGGCCGGGGCTGCCACGGCCTCCCCTCCCGCCCCGCCCCGCGTGACTTCCAGGATGAGGTGTCCCGGCCTGGGGTGCGAGGTTTCGCCGCGACGGCTGTTTCCTATATGATCCGTCCCTTGTCATGGGCGAGCCGGGCGCGGTGAAGGCGGCCGGTTCCCGGAAATAATGAAACGCGCGGACATAGCGCGTGCAGCAAGACAGGAGAAAACCATGTTCGATCCCGCGGAAATCAAACGCCTGATCGAGGCCGGCCTCCCGGGCAGCGCTGCCCGGGTCACCGGCGACGGGAGCCACTTCGAGGCCACGGTCGTGTGTGACGATTTCGAGGGCAAGCGCTCCCTGGAGCGGCAGCGGATGGTCTTTGCCACCCTCGGTGATCGCATCACCAACGGCACCATCCATGCCCTCAGCCTGAAGACCGCCACCTCGGCGGAGGCGGCGCAGGGCGACTGAGTCGTCCGGCCGGCAGATGCGGACCGGGCGGGGCAGCGCAACAGCCCCCGGGGCTGTGGCTGCCCCATTTTGATTGCTCCGGGCGCATGCCAGGGCCCGGAGCGGTAACTGGTGGAGCGGCCCCGGCCGCATCCGAAACCGATGGTTGTGACCGCAGTTCCCGGTCGGGGTGCCGCGCGAGCCGGATTTACGTACGAGACTTCATGGACAAGCTGATTATCACTGGTGGCGTTCCCCTGGACGGCACCATCCGCATCTCCGGCGCCAAGAACTCGGTGCTGCCCATTCTCGCCGCCACCCTGCTGGCCGACGGTCCCGTCACCATCGGCAACGTGCCTCACCTCCAGGATGTCACCACCACCATGGAGCTGCTCGGCGGCATGGGCGTGGAGCTGATGGTGGACGAGCGCATGAGCATCGAGGCCAACACCAGCAGCGTCGACAACTTCAGCGCGCCCTACGAGCTGGTGAAGACCATGCGCGCCTCCATCCTGGTGCTGGGCCCGCTGCTGGCCCGCTTCGGCCGGGCGGAGGTCTCCCTGCCCGGCGGCTGCGCCATCGGATCCCGGCCCGTGAACCTGCACCTGCAGGGGCTGGAGGCCATGGGTGCCGAGGTCCGGGTGGAGAACGGCTACATCCGCGCCCACGTGAACGGCCGCCTCAAGGGGGCCCACCTGTTCCTCGACAACGTGACGGTGACCGGCACCGAGAACCTGATGATGGCCGCGGCCCTGGCGCGCGGCACGACGGTCATCGAGAATGCGGCCCGCGAGCCCGAGGTGGAGGACCTGGCCAACTGCCTCATCGCCATGGGCGCCGGGATCGAGGGCGCCGGCACCGATACCATCACCATCCACGGTGTGGAGCGGCTGGAGGGGTGCCGCTACAACGTGCTCCCCGACCGCATCGAGACCGGCACCTACCTGGTGGCGGGCGCCATCACCGGCGGCCGGGTGCGGCTGAAGGATACCCGTCCCGAGATCATCGACTCGGTGCTGGTGAAGCTCGAGGAGGCGGGGGCGGAGATCGACACCGGCCCCGACTGGATCGAGCTGGACATGAAGGGCAACCGCCCCCGGGCCGTGGACGTGCGCACGGCCCCCTACCCGGCCTTCCCCACCGACATGCAGGCCCAGTTCACCGCGCTGGACTCCGTCGCCGAGGGGACCGGGACCATCCGCGAGAGCGTGTTCGAGAACCGCTTCATGCACGTGCAGGAGCTGCAGCGCATGGGCGCGGACATCCGCCTGGAGGGCAACACGGCCATCTGCATCGGGGTGGAAAAGCTGACCGGCGCACCGGTGATGGCCACGGATCTCCGTGCCTCCGCCAGCCTGGTGCTGGCCGGCCTGGTGGCCGACGGCGATACCATCGTGGACCGTATCTACCACATCGATCGCGGCTACGAGTGCATCGAGGAGAAGCTGGCCCAGCTGGGCGCCCGCATCCGCCGCGTGCCGGCATAGGAGCCGGTCACGGAGCACGCGGGAGACGGCGTGCCGGGCGCAGGGCCGCGGTGACGGGGCAGCCCGGGCTGCTGCGTCCCGTTCGCCACGCCCCGGGCCCCATGGCGCTGACAAACCGGCCGACGACATCATGACCGACACACTGACCATCGCCCTCTCCAAGGGGCGCATCTTCAAGGACACCCTGCCGCTGCTGGCCCACGCCGGCATCCACCCGGTGGATGATCCGGAGACCAGCCGCAAGCTGATCCTGGACACCAACCTGCCGGAGGTGAAGCTGGTGATCATCCGCGCCGCGGATGTCCCCACCTACGTGGAGTACGGCGCGGCGGACCTGGGCGTGGCCGGTAAGGACGTGCTCATGGAGCACGACGGCGACGGGCTCTACGAGCCGCTGGACCTGGACATCGCCCGCTGCCGCATGATGGTGGCCGGTCCCCGGGAGGGACGGGCCCCGCGCCGACGGCTGCGCATCGCCACCAAGTACGTGAACACCACCCGGCGCTACTACGCCGCCCGCGGCGAGCAGGTGGAGGTGATCAAGCTCTACGGCTCCATGGAGCTGGCGCCGCTGGTCGGGCTGGCGGACCTCATCGTGGACCTGGTGGACACGGGCAACACCCTCAAGGCCAACGGGCTGGTGCCGCTGGAGCACATCGCCGACATCAGCTCGCGGCTGGTGGTGAACAAGGCCTCCATGAAGATGAAGCACGCCCGGGTGAAGGCCTTCATCCAGCGCCTCGCCGAGGCGGTGGCCGCCGCCGGCGGCAAGTAGAGGCGCACGGAGGCCGCAGGGCCTCAGGGGCGGTCGGAAACGGGTTTTCGCAGGGTGCCGGGAGGTCTGGCGACCTCTGTGTCCCCTGTGGCAGAAGCACTCCAACTGGGAGCAGACCATGGCTGAGATCACGAGACTGGATACGACCGCGGTGGACTTCTGGGAGCGGCTCGAGGGCCTGCTGGCCTGGGAGTCGGTGTCCGACGAGCGGGTGACCACCACGGTGCGCGAGATTCTCCACCGGGTCCGCCGCGAGGGCGACGCGGCGCTGCTGGAGTACACCAACCGGTTCGACCGCATGAGCGCCACGGCCATGGCCGAGCTGGAGATCCCCCGCGCCCGCCTGCAGGCGGCCCTCGCGGGCCTGCCCGCCGACCAGCGCGAGGCGCTGGAGGTCTCCGTGGCGCGCCTGAAGGCCTACCACGCCCGCCAGAAGCAGGAGTCGTGGAGCTATCGCGAGGCCGACGGCACGCTGCTGGGCCAGCAGATCACCGCCCTGGACCGGGTCGGCCTCTACGTCCCCGGCGGCAAGGCCGCCTACCCCTCGTCGGTGCTGATGAACGCCATTCCGGCCAAGGTGGCCGGCGTGCCGGAGCTCATCATGGTGGTGCCCACCCCCGACGGCGAGGTGAACCCGCTGGTGCTGGCCGCCGCCGAGCTGTGCGAGGTGGACCGGGTCTTCGCCCTCGGCGGAGCCCAGGCGGTCGCCGCCCTGGCCTATGGCACCGAGACGGTGCCGCGGGTGGACAAGATCGTGGGCCCCGGCAACATCTACGTGGCCACCGCCAAGGGCATGGTCTACGGCACCGTCGGCATCGACATGATCGCCGGCCCCTCCGAGATCCTGGTGGTCTGCGACGGCAAGACCGATCCCGACTGGGTGGCCATGGATCTCTTCTCCCAGGCCGAGCACGACGAGGACGCCCAGCCGATCCTGGTCGCCCCCGACGGAGAGTTCCTGGAGGCGGTGGCCGCCAGCGTGGCGCGCCTGCTGCCGGAGATGGAGCGCAAGGCCATCATCGAGAAGTCCCTCGGCGCCCGCGCCGCGCTGGTCAAGGTGCGGGATCTCGACGAGGCGGTGACGGTGGCCAACTTCATCGCCCCGGAGCACCTGGAGCTGTCGGTGGATGACCCCGAGGCCATGGCGGGCAGGATCCGCCATGCCGGCGCCATCTTCATGGGCCGCTACACCGCCGAGGCGGTAGGCGACTACTGCGCCGGGCCCAACCATGTGCTGCCCACCTCGCGCACGGCGCGCTTCTCCTCGCCGCTGGGGGTCTACGACTTCCAGAAGCGCTCCTCGCTCATCATGTGCTCGCCCGAGGGCGCCACCACCCTGGGCCGGATCGCCTCCGTGTTCGCCCGCGGCGAGGGCCTCACCGCCCACGCCCGCTCGGCGGAGTACCGGATCAAATCGTGAGTGCGTGAGTGCGTGAGTGCGTGAATGCGTGAGTGCGTGAGTGCGTGAATGCGTGAATGCGTGATGCGGATCGTCCCATCCTCAAAACCCAACACCCCCCCCCCCCCCCCCCCCCACCCCCCCCCCCCACCCCCCCCCCCCACCCCCCCACCCCCCCCCCCCCCCAACCCCCCNNGAATGCGTGAATGCGTGATGCGGATCGTCCCATCCTCAAAACCCACCACCCACCACCCACCACCCACCACCCACCACCCATCACCCACCACCCATCACTACACACACTGACTCACCAACACCCCGTGCCATGATCGCGCGTCTGCTGGCGGACTTCACCGTGCTGCTGCACCTGGCGTTCATCCTGTTCGCGGTGCTGGGCGGGCTGCTCGCCCTGCGCTGGCTGCGGGTGGCGTGGGTGCACCTGCCGGCGGCGGCCTGGGCCGCGGCCATCGAGCTGGGCGGCTGGATCTGCCCGCTCACCCCGCTGGAGAACGCCCTGCGCGCCCGGGCCGGGGAGGCCGGCTATGGCGGCGGCTTCGTGGAGCACTATCTCCTGCCCCTCATCTACCCCGCGGGCCTGACCCGGGAGATCCAGTTCGCGCTGGCCGGGTTGGTGCTCCTCGTCAACGTCGCCATCTACCTCGCCGTGGCCCGGCGTTGGCGTTGAATATCGCTGCACGGCCTCAGGCAGCGAACAGCCACCCCGTGTAGCCGGCGTAAAGGAGCAGGAAGACCACGCCGCCGATCCGGGACAGGCCCCGGCCGCCCAGGAACAGGGCCAGCATCGCCAGTGTGGCGGCGAGCATCACCCACAGGTCCAGGGCCAGCAGGCGCGGGTTGAAGGGCAGCGGCACCACCGCGGCGGTGACGCCGAGGATGCCGAGGATGTTGAACAGGTTGCTGCCCAGCACGTTGCCGAGCGCCACGTCGTTGTGGCCGCGCAGGGCGGCCATGACCGAGGTGGCAAGCTCCGGCAGCGAGGTGCCCACCGCCACCAGGGTGAGGCCGATGACCGCCTCGCTCACGCCCATCGCCCGGGCCAGGTCCACGGCGCCGCTCACCAGCAGCCGCGCCCCCAGCAGGACGCCCGCCAGCCCGAGCGCCAGGTGGAGCAGGGACCGCCAGGCCGGCAGGGGAGCGGTGCCCAGCTCGTCGGCCTCGTGGAGATGCAGCTCGGCGCCCCCGTTGCGGGCCCGGATGTCGGCGCGGTAGGACCAGGCGATATAGCCCGCCAGGAGCGCCACCATGGCGCCGCCCTGCCAGGCGGCGATGGTTCCGGTGAGGGCCAGGGCCGGCAGCAGCAGCGTGGCGGCGAGGACCGCCAGGGCGTCGCGGCGGATGCCCGTGGCCGGTACCAGGATGGGATGGACCAGGGCGGAGACGCCGAGAATCAGCAGGATGTTGGCGATATTCGAGCCCACCACGTTGCCCATGGCGAGATCCGGCTGGGCGCGCAGCGCGGCCTCCAGGGAGACCAGGAGTTCGGGCGCCGAGGTGCCGAACCCCACCACGGTCAGGCCGATGAGCAGGGGTGGGACGCCCAGGCGCCGGGCCAGCCCCGCGGCGCCCCGGACCAGCATCTCGCCGCCGGCGAACAGCAGCACCAGCCCGGCGGCGGTCAGCAGCCAGGCTGTCATGCGGCGGCTCGGGTCTCCCCCGGGGGGCTGGCGGCATCGCGCTGGGTATACCGCCACACCACCGCCGGAGGCAGGTTCAGCAGTACCCGGGCCACCGGCCGTCCCACCAGTTCGAGCCGGCGCAGCAGCGCCGGGTGGACCGGCGAGGCGAGGCCGTAGGTGAACTGGACGAAGGTGCCGTTGGGAACCAGCAGGCGGAAGCTCTGGCGCAGGACCTGGTGCTGGGTGGTGAAGGGCAGCGAGAGCAGGGGCAGGCCGGAGATGATGGTCGCGGCCTCGTGGATGCCCAGGGCGGCGAGGGACTGGATCAGCCGGCAGGCGTCGGTCTGTACCACCCGGACCGACGGATACCGCTGGCGGAGCAGGCGGCAGAAGACGGGATCCCGCTCCACCAGCACCAGTCTCTGGGGCGCGATGCCGCGGGCGAGGAGGGCGCGGGTCACCACCCCGGTTCCGGCGCCCAGCTCCAGCACCGGGCCGTCCCGGGAGGGCAGCGCCTGGAGTGCCAGGGCGCGGGCCAGGGCGCCCCCGCTGGGCACGAGCGCCCCCATGCGCAGGGGGGCGCGCAACCATTGGCTCAGGAACAGGGGCAGGTCGGAGGATGACATCGGCTTGGTGATCTCACGGTTCGCCCGGGGGGCGTGTTCGGCGCCGCTCGCGCGGCCGCAGTCCGGATCGGCGGGACTGCTCGGAAAGGACCCCGGGCCCGGGCCGACCTGGTGTACTGCGCCACTCTTGGAGGTACTTTCAGAGTCCCCCGAAAGCGCCATGACGGCGTTGCAGCGCTTGACAAGGGAACAACCATTGCCTGCGCACTGCGCCTTGTCCTGGCGCTTTCGGGGGACTCCCTCCGGGCGACTCGCTGAATGTGCCTCCAAGAGCGGCACAGTACACTATGCAGTTACACTAAATTAGGGGTTGTCGTCCTGTCCAGTGGCGCGTGTGCCTGCCGGGGCGGGCCCATGGCCGCCGGCGTTCAGCGTCAGCCGCCGTTCTGGGCCGGGCGCTCGCTCACGACCGCCTCCAGCGCAAAGGGTTTCCCCTGGCGGGTGCCGCTGAGCCGGACCCGGGACCCCGGCCGGACGCGGGCGATGCTGTTCAGCGCCTCGCGCACCCCGGTGATCGCCTGGCCTTCCACCTCGGTGAGGATGTCGCCGGGCTCGAGGCCGGCCTTGTGGGCGGGGCCGTCGCGCAGCACCCCGGCGATGAGCGCGCCGGTGGTGTCCGGGTGGCCGAACGACTCCGCCAGCTCCGGGGTCAGGTCCTGGATCTCCACGCCCAGCCAGCCGCGGGCCACCCGGCCGTGCTCCACGATCTGGGTCAGCACGTCCTTCGCGATGCCCATGGGAATGGCGAAGCCGATGCCCTGGGAGCCGCCGGAGCGGGAGTAGATGGCGGTGTTGATGCCCACCAGCTCGCCGCGGGCGTTGATGAGGGCGCCGCCGGAGTTGCCGGGATTGATGGCCGCGTCGGTCTGGATGAAGTCCTCGAAGGTGTTGATGCCGAGCTGGCTGCGGCCGGTGGCGCTGACGATGCCCATGGTGACCGTCTGGCCCACGCCGAAGGGGTTGCCGATGGCCAGGACCACGTCGCCGACCCGCAACTCGTCGGAGCGGCCGATCACCAGGCTCGGCAGGGCGGGCAGCTCGATGCGCAGGACCGCCAGATCGGTCTCCGGATCGCTGCCCACCACGGTGGCGTCGACGCTGCGCCCGTCGTGCAGGGCCACCAGGATCTCCTCGGCGCCCTCGATCACATGGTTGTTGGTGAGGACATGGCCGCGGGGGCTGACGATGACGCCCGAGCCCAGGCTGGTTTCCAGGCGCTGGCGCGGCTGGTCGAAGCGATCGCCGAAGAAGCGCTGGAACAGGGGATCGTCGAGCAGCGGATGGGGCTGGCTGGTGACCCGCTTGCTGGTATAGATGTTGACGACCGAGGAGGCGGCCTGGGCGACCGCATCGGCATAGGAGACGGGCCCTTCCTGGCGGCTCAGGGGCAGGGAGGGGATCGCTTCGCGGAACTCCACCACCCGGCTGTAGGGCGCGAACAGCTCGGGCTTGAAGATCAGCAGGACCGTGGCGGCGACGATGCCGACGGTGACGGCCTGCATGATGAAGGTGACGAGCTTTCTCGCGTTCATTGGGTGGGAGTCCGTGCCGGGGCGACTGTCATGGCAATTTTACACGATACATAATAACTAGCAGCCTGTCGGACTTGAGCGATCGTAGCGGGCCGAGTGGGAGAGCGAGGACAGATGGAGTCGATTTTGAGGCGCATAGTGGGTCTATGTAACGAAAAATCGGCTTCATATGGACCGCTGTCCCGCCGGCGCAGTAGATTAGTCTCAAGTCCGACAGGCTGCCAGGTGTGGCGCCCTGCGAGGAGGTTGTGATGGCCGGTCTGTACGAACTGGTGGGCTATGCGGACGGGCTGCTCCAGGTGGAGCGGTTCCAGGACTACGCTCCCAACGGACTCCAGGTGGAGGGGCGGGAGCGCGTGGAGCGCCTGGTGACCGGGGTCACCGCCTGCCAGGCCTTCATCGAGGCGGCGCAGGAGGCCGGGGCCGATGCCCTGCTGGTCCACCACGGCTATTTCTGGCGCGGCGAGAGCCCGGTGGTGAGCGGGATGAGGCGCCGTCGGCTGCGGAGCCTGCTCGGCGCGGACCTGAGCCTCATCGCCTACCACCTGCCCCTGGACGCCCACCCGGTCTACGGCAACAACGCGCGGCTGGCCGCCGAGCTGGATCTGAGCGTCGAGGGCGGCTTCGGGCCGGGGCCCGATTCGGGCATCGCCATGTACGGCTCGCTCAGCGAGCCGCTGGCGCCCGGGGTCTTCACCGACTTCCTGGCCGAGCGTCTCGGCCGGGCACCCCTGCACGTGGCGGGCGGCGGCGACCGCGTCTACCGGGTGGGCTGGTGCACCGGCGCCGCCCAGGACTACCTGGAGCAGGCCGCGGCCCTGCGGCTGGACGCGTACATCAGCGGAGAGGTTTCGGAGCGGACCGTCCACGAGGCCCGGGAGCTCGGCATCCACTATTTCGCCGCGGGTCACCACGCCACCGAGCGCTATGGCGTCCAGGCCCTGGGCGAGCACCTGGCCGAGCGCTTCGGCATCGAGCACCGCTTCATCGACATCGACAATCCGGTGTGATGGGTGAGTGCGTGAGTGCGTGAGTGCGTGAGTGCGTGAGTGCGCATGCGTTTCCGGCCGGTTGCGGCGCCTGCCCTTCCTGCGCAAGCGCGCCTTGGATCTGACCGCCCGGCGACTCGCTGAATGTGCCTCCAAGAGTGGTGCAGTACACTAGATCCTTGCCCCCACCATTAACCCCGCCTATCCATCCGGGTGTTACCCCCCGGTTTCGCTTATTAGTCTCAGTCTAAGATAAGCGAGCCTTATGGCGTGCGAAGAGAAATCTGTTTTGACACGCTGGGGCAAAGGTATATGGTAGGGCACCTGCGTCCGGCCGGGGGTGGAAAGCGCCCGGTTTTGGGGATTGAAAGGACACCCTCGGTACAACCAGAAGAAGGGCGGATACATGTCAAAGCTGGTGAATCCTCACGGTGGTGGCGAGCTCAAGCCGCTGCTGCTCGAAGGCGAAGCGCTGGAGGCCGAGAAGGCCCGGGCCCAGTCTCTGCCTCAGATCCGTATCTCTTCCCGCGAGGCGGGCGACCTCATCATGATGGGCATCGGCGGGTTCACCCCGCTCGAGGGCTTCATGACCCATGCCGACTGGCAGGGGGTCTGTGACGGGATGAAGATGGCCAACGGCCTGTTCTGGCCCATCCCCATCACCCTCTCCACCGATCTCGATACCTCGAACAGCATCAAGGAGGGCCAGGATGTGGCGCTCTACGACGCCGAGCGCGACGAGATCCTGGCCACCATGAAGGTGACCGAGAAGTACACCATCGACAAGGCCCACGAGTGCATGATGGTGTACAAGACCACCGACGAGGATCATCCCGGCGTCAAGATGGTCAAGGCCCAGGGCGAGATCAACCTGGCCGGCCCGGTGAAGGTGCTCTCCCTCGGCGGCTTCCCCGAGAAGTACGGCGATCAGTTCATGACCCCGGCGGAGACGCGGGCGGAATTCCAGAAGCGCGGCTGGAGCACCATCGCCGCCTTCCAGACCCGCAACCCGATGCACCGCTCCCACGAGTACCTGGCCAAGATCGCCGTGGAGATCTGCGACGGTCTGCTGATCCACTCCCTGCTCGGCAAGCTCAAGCCCGGTGACATTCCGGCCGAGGTGCGATCCGACGCCATCGGATCGCTCATCGACAACTACTTCGTCAAGAACACGGTGATGCAGGCGGGCTACCCGCTGGACATGCGCTATGCCGGTCCGCGCGAGGCGCTGCTGCACGCCCTGTTCCGCCAGAACTACGGCTGCTCCCACCTCATCGTCGGCCGCGACCATGCCGGCGTGGGCGACTACTACGGCCCCTTCGACGCGCATCACATCTTCGACCAGATCCCGAAGGACGCGCTGGAGACCAAGCCGCTCAAGATCGACTGGACCTTCTGGTGCTACAAGTGCGGCGGCATGGCCTCCATGAAGACCTGCCCCCACGAGGCGGGCGACCGCCTGCTGCTCTCGGGCACCAAGCTGCGCAAGATGCTCTCCGAGGGTGAGGACCCGCCGGCGGAATTCAGCCGCCCCGAGGTGGTCAGCATCCTGCAGGAGTACTACAGAAGTCTGAAGGACGACGAGAAAGTGGAGGTCAAGCTGACCGGCCACTCTGCCAAGTAACGGCTTTTCAAAGTGTGCCGCCTGATCTGCCAGACGGGCGGCCATTCTTTACCGCGGTAGAAATGGAGAACGACAATGCCTACGTTTGTTCGTACTGACAAATGCGATGGCTGCAAGGGTCAGGACAAGACTGCTTGCATGTACATCTGCCCGCACGACCTGATGAAGCTCGACAAGGACGGGTCCGAGACCGGTCACGCGATGAAGGCCTTCAACCAGGAGCCCGAGCAGTGCTGGGAGTGCTACTCCTGCGTGAAGATTTGCCCGCAGAATGCCATCGAGGCACGTCACTACGCCGATATCGTACCGCTGGGTGGCTCCGTGCAGCCGCTGCGTGGTTCCGATTCCATCATGTGGACCATCAAGTTCCGCAACGGCACCATGAAGCGCTTCAAGTTCCCGATCCGCACGACGCCCGAGGGCTCCATCGAGCCTTACGCCGGCAAGGAAGAGGCCAAGATGGAGAACATCTCCAAGCCCGGCTTCTTCACCGCCAGCAATGGCTATCGCGCCGGCAACCCGGCCGAGCTGATCCGCAAGTAAGGCTCGGGCACGTAACGAATCAGAGGAAAGAACAATGGCTGGTGAATTTGGTAATCCCGAAGTTGTCCAGGAAGAGGTCGACATCCTTCTCATCGGCGGCGGCATGGCTTGCTGCGGCGCCGGTTACGAGATCATGCGCTGGGCCGAGGCCGCCAAGGCCGCGACCGGCGTCGACCTGAAGATCAAGCTGGTTGACAAGGCCGCCATGGACCGCTCCGGCGCCGTGGCCCAGGGCCTGTCCGCCATCAACACCTACATCGGCTCCGAGCAGGATCCCGCCGACTACGCCCGCATGGTCTCCAACGACCTGATGGGCATCACCCGTGACGACCTGGCCTACGACCTGGGCCGCCACGTGGACGAGTCCGTGCACCTGTTCGAGGAGTGGGGTCTGCCCATCTGGAAGACCGACGACCAGGGCGTGCGTCACGACGGCGCCGAGTCCATCCGCGAGGGCATCCCCGCGCTGAAGGACGGCGGCAAGCCGGTGCGCTCCGGCAAGTGGCAGATCATGATCAACGGCGAGTCCTACAAGTGGATCGTTGCCGAGGCCGCCAAGAAGGCCCTGGGCTCCGACCGCATCCAGGAGCGCATCTTCATCGTGAAGCTGGTGAACGACAAGAACGACCCCAGCCGCATCGCCGGCGCCGTGGGCTTCTCCGTTCGCGAGCACAAGGTGATGGTCTACAAGTTCAAGGCCTGCCTGCTGGCCGCCGGTGGCTGCGTCAACCTGTTCCGTCCCCGCTCCGTGGGTGAGGGCACCGGCCGCGCCTGGTACCCGGTCTGGAACGCCGGCTCCACCTACTCCATGGCCGCCGAGGCCGGCGCCGAGCTGACCATGATGGAAAACCGCTTCGTGCCCGCCCGCTTCAAGGACGGTTACGGCCCGGTCGGCGCCTGGTTCCTGCTGTTCAAGGCCAAGGCCACCAACGCCTTCGGCGAGGTCTACATGGACCGCAACAAGGAGATGCTGAACGACTACCCGCCCTACGGGCAGGCCGCCGTTCCCGCCTCCTGCCTGCGCAACCATCTCATGCTGAAGGAGATGAAGGAAGGTCGCGGTCCCATCTACATGGATACCGTCACCGCCCTGGCCAACCTGCGCGAGACCCTGACCCCGAAGGAGGTCAAGCATCTCGAGGCCGAGGCCTGGGAAGACTTCCTCGACATGTGCGTCGGCCAGTGCGGCATCTGGGTGGGCGAGAACATCGAGCCGGAGAAGAAGAACTCCGAGCTGATGCCCACCGAGCCCTACCTGCTCGGCTCCCACTCCGGCTGCTGCGGCATCTGGACCTCCGGTCCCGATGACGTGGGTGCGCCCACCGACGAGGCGATGGACGGCGTGCCCGGGCACCTGCCGAAGGGCTGGAGCTGGGGCTACCGCGGCATGACCACCGTGAAGGGTCTGTTCACCGCCGGTGACGGCGTGGGCGCCTCCGGCCACAAGTTCTCCTCCGGCTCCCACGCCGAGGGTCGCATGGCCGCCAAGTCCATGGTGCAGTACTGCCTGGACAACAAGGACTGGACGCCCGAGCTCGACACCGACGTGGACGCGCTGGTGGAGGAGATCTACAAGCCGGTCCGCACCTACATGGAGCACAAGGACTACAGCACCGCCATCGACGTGAACCCGCACTACATCACGCCGAAGATGCTGCAGTTCCGCCTCCAGAAGATCATGGACGAGTACGTGGCCGGTGTGGCGACCTACTACACCACCAACGCCCACATGCTCGCCGTGGCCGAAGAGAAGCTGGAGATGCTGAAGGAAGACGCCGCGAAGATGCGTGCGAAGGATCTCCACGAGCTGCTCCGCGCCTGGGAGAACTACCACCGCATCCTGACGGCCGAAGCCCACATGAAGCACATTCAGTTCCGCGAGGAGAGCCGTTACCCCGGCTTCTACTACCGCGCCGACAAGAACTTCGTCGACGAGGAGAACTGGAAGTGCTTCGTGAACTCCGTCTACGACAAGGACAGCAAGAAGTGGACCTGCTTCAAGCGCGCCCATGTCGACCTGGTGGACAAGTCCAAGCTGTTCAAGTAATCGCTGCTTGACGGTTTAGACTTCGAGGTCCGGGTGTCGCGAGGCACCCGGACCTCTTATTATGTAGAACACGAACGTTCCAGGCGGTACGCGAACGTTGCAGGTGCCTGTCCCGGGAAGTGAACCTTCCCGTTCCGGCCGCGGTCCAAACAGACCCGTCGCACAGCCGTGCGGACAGCGGCCGATATCCAGAGGTGATTCCATGAGCGAACCCATGAAGCCCCCCTTCGAGAGCCCTGTCATGCCCGTGATGCTGGAGGGCGATCACCAGTTCAACTTCCGCTGCCACAAGGGAATCAGCTGCTGGAACGCCTGCTGCAGCAACATCGACATCACCCTGACACCCTACGACATCGTGCGGCTCAGGAAGCGGCTCGGCATCACCTCCGCCCAGTTCCTGCGCGAGTACACCGTTCCCTTCGAGATGGAGAAGGACGGCCTGGCCGGGGTGAAGATGAAGCCGGTGCCGAACGGCACCGCCTGCCGCTTCATGGTGGACGAGGGCTGTTCGGTCTACGATGACCGTCCCGCCTCGTGCCGCTACTATCCCGTTGGCCTCATGTCCCTGCGCAAGCAGGACGAATACGTGGATCGGGACGCCTACGCGGTGGTCAAGGAGGAGCACTGCATGGGGCATCTCGAGGAACGCCCCATCACCATCGACGAGTACCGCCAGGAGCAGGGCGTGGTGGAGTACGACCGTCACTCCCGCGGCTGGAGGCAGCTGGTCCTGAAGAAAAAGTCCTCCGGACCCTCGATCGGCAGCCTGTCGCTGAAGAGCCGGCAGTTCTTCTTCATGGCCAGCTACGATCCGGATACCTTCCGGGCCTTCGCCACCTCCGAGAGCTTCCGCGAGTCCTACGACCTGCCGCCCGAACTCTTCGACGAGATCGAGGCCAGTGACGAGGCGCTGCTGGAGTTCAGCGCCCGGCTGCTGCGCCAGGTGCTGTTCGGCGAGGTCTCCATCCCCGTGCGCCAGGAGGCCGTGGAGGAGCGCAATACCCGCAAGATCGCCGCGGCCGAGGCCCAGGCGGCGCAGGCCGCCGCCCAGCGCAAGGCCGCCCTGGCCGATCTGAACGACGCCGAGCGTTTCGACGCGTCGGTGGACGACTACTGATTCAGCGGGGTGAAGGGAAAAAGGTTACGGGTTCATGGATAGGGGTTGATGGATAAGGGATAAAGGTCAAGGGATGCTGGTGTTCCGTGTTCCGTGTTCCGTGTTCCGTGACTGGTGACTGGTGACTGGTGACTGGTGACTGGTGACTGGCGCCTCCGGTGGCGGCGGGGGCATCCTGCCTTTGTCCTTTGTCCTTTGTCCTTTGTCCTTTGTCCTTTGTCCTTTGTCCTTTGTCCTTTCACCCTTCACCCTTCACCCTTCACCCTTCACCTTTCACCCTTCACCTTTCACCCTTCCCCTGGTGCCGCACCGGTCCGGGCGGCCGGTAGTCCGCGGCGGTGAGCAGGTCGGTGCCGCACTCCAGCTCCGATATCCACTCCAGGAAGTCGGTGATCACGGCCCGGCCATGGAGCGGGGGGCCGTGATGGGGCACGAGCCACTCCAGGTCGATCTCCCTGACCATGTCGGCCCATAGCCGGCAGGCCTTGTTGCAGCTCATGTGGCGGCGGTGGAAGGGCTCCATGTAGCGGATGTGCGGGCCCAGGCTCTCCACGGGCGTGCACAACTCCTCCACGCCGATGGCCGAGCCCATGTCGCCGCTGAACAGGGCCCGGGCGACGGGATCATGGAAGTGGAAGTTTCCTTCCGAATGGAGGAAGTGGGCGGGCAGGGCGCGCAGCCGGGATTTGCCCATGGGCAGCTCGAGTCCGGCGTCGGGAATGGTGATCACCCGGCCGTCGAGGATCCCCGGCGAGCACAGGTGGGGCAGGAAGCGCTCCCACAGCTCGGGGATGACCACCTTGCCCCGGGTGGCCAGCACCCAACCCTCGAGAGCCCCGGTGGTATCCGGGTCCTGGTGTGAAAACAGTAGATAATCCAGGTACTTGAGGTGAGGGCCCAGCTGTGTCAGGACACGGTTGAAGGTGGCTGTGCCGCCGGGATCGATGAGGGCGGCGTGATAGCCGTGCACAACCAGGCCCTGGCAGGTCTGCACCTCGGTGCGCACCACCTGCCCACTGAACAACTGGCAGGAATGGAGATCATCCCCGTAGAGCTCGATGGACATGGTGGTTCGGAGGGCAGGGGGAGGAGGATTCCTGCTTAAACATAGTCCGCGCCGGGTACGGTCGCCAGCCCGCGCGCCCTGCCGGCCGACCATGCTTAAAGGCATCCGGCCCGCAATTTTTCACAAATCTCTCGCCAAGACGCGAAGAACGCCGGGAAAACAAGAGGATTGACGGTCTTGTACCGCAGTGGCCTCCGTGCAAGACGATGTTCGATGCGCCATTCGGAAGGTCTCGAGCATTCTGAACCTTGGCGTTCCTGGCGAGAAAAACCTGGGTTAATAATAAATTCAGTGTGGTTTCATGGGGCCGCGGGAGAATGGCATCGTCAATGGATGCCACCTGGGAGGAACCCCCATGAAGAAAATCCCGCGCATAGCCGCTGTTGTCCTGCTGGGTCTGGGCCTGGTGCTGTCGGTGGGCGCCGGTGTGGCCGCCGGCTGCTGTGACCGTTCCGGGCGGGGTGAACTCCCGGCCGCCCTGGTCTCGATCGATACGGTCATCCAGGCCGCGGAACGCATGACCGCGGGGCGCTTTGTCCGGGCGGAGCTGCACGCCGTGGACACGGACTGGGTCTACCGGATCGTGCTGCTGGGACGCGACGGGCTGCAGGAATCCCGCTTCGATGCCCGCAGCGGCCGCCATCTCGGCTGATGACGCAGTGCAGTAACCGGGATATCAAACGCCCGCAAAAGTGTATATGATCATTTCCCCGAGGGTCCGGCGGCACGGATGAGACGTGCCGCCGGGCGGCCCCGGGCCCGCCCGATACAGTCCTGGAAAAGACACGCAGTGCCCAGGGAGTGACCGTCCGCAGCCATGGCGGTGTTGCCGGGGCAGGATGTGGAATGGCCACACCGGCGCAGCGGAGCCCTGCGGCGCGCCCGGAGCGAGATTGCTTCTCCCGGTGCCGGGTCCAGGGACTGTGACAAACCGCCGGTGCCCCGCAAGCAGGGCCTGATTGCCGTCCGGCCGCGGATCGGCTACGTTTTGCTGTGCCGCAGCATACCCTGAGGCGCCTGGGCGGCGCACCGCAACCCCGTCAGCGGAGGTTTGTGTGATCAGAAAAATACTCATCGCCAACCGCGGTGAAATCGCGGTGCGCATCGCGCGCGCCTGTGCCGAGATGGGCATTCGCTCGGTGGCGGTCTACTCCGAGGCCGATCGGCACGCGTTGCATGTGAAGAAGGCCGACGAGGCCTACAGCCTGGGTCCCGATCCCCTGGCCGGCTATCTCAACGCCCACCGCCTGGTGGATCTGGCCGTGGCCACCGGCTGCGACGCCCTCCATCCCGGCTACGGCTTCCTGTCCGAGAATCCCGAGCTGGCCGCCGCCTGCGATCGGCGCGGCATCCGCTTCATCGGCCCCGACGCCGAGGTGATCCGGCGCATGGGCGACAAGACGGAGGCGCGCCGGTCGATGATCGCCGCCGGCCTGCCGGTCACCCCGGGCAGCGAGGGCAACCTGGCCGACCTGGAGGATGCGCTGGCGCGGGCGGGCGAGATCGGCTACCCGGTGATGCTCAAGGCCACCTCCGGCGGCGGCGGCCGCGGCATTCGCCGCTGCGACTCCGAGGCCGATCTGCGCCGCAACTACGACCGCGTGGTCTCCGAGGCCACCAAGGCCTTCGGCTCCGCCGAGGTGTTCCTGGAGAAGTGCATCGTCAACCCGCGCCACATCGAGGTGCAGGTGCTGGCGGACAGCCACGGCAACGCCATCCACCTGTTCGAGCGCGACTGCTCCATCCAGCGCCGCAACCAGAAGCTCATCGAGATCGCTCCCTCGCCCCAGCTCACCGAGGCCCAGCGCCAGGAGATCGGCGCGCTCGCGGTGAAGGCGGCCAAGTCGGTGGGCTACACCAATGCCGGCACGGTGGAGTTCCTGCTCGACGCCGGCAACCAGTTCTACTTCATGGAGATGAACACCCGCCTGCAGGTGGAGCACACCATCTCCGAGCAGATCACCGGCATCGACATCGTGCGCGAGCAGATCCGGATCGCCGACGGCCAGCCGCTCTCCTACGCCCAGGGCGACGTGCAGCGGCGCGGCTACGCCATCCAGCTGCGCGTCAACGCCGAGGATCCCAAGAACGACTTCCTGCCCAGCTTCGGGCGCATCACCCGCTACTACGCCCCCGGCGGGCCGGGCGTGCGCACCGACGCGGCCATCTACACCGGCTACGAGATACCGCCCTACTACGACTCCATGTGCGCCAAGCTGATTGTCTGGGCGCTCACCTGGGACGAGGCGGTGAACCGCGCCCGGCGCTCCCTGCGCGATATCGGCCTGCAGGGAATCCGCACCACCATTCCCTACTACCTGGAGATCCTGAAGACGGCCGAGTTCCGCACCGGCACCTTCGACACCAGCTTCGTGGCCACCCACCCCGAGCTGGCGAACTACTCCAGCAAACGCCGCCCCCACGACGTCGCCGCCGCCCTGGCCGCGGCCATCGCCGCCCACGCCGGGCTGTAACCAACGGAAACCAAAGTCGGGAACCATCGCCATGTCGAAAGTCTTCATCACCGATACGGTCCTGCGCGACGCGCACCAGTCCCTCATCGCGACCCGCCTGCGTACCGATGACATGCTGCCCATCTGCGGCAAGCTGGACGCGGCCGGCTACTGGTCGCTGGAGGTGTGGGGCGGCGCCACCTTCGACTCCTGCCTGCGCTTCCTCAAGGAGGACCCCTGGGAGCGGCTGCGCAAGCTGCGCGAGGCGCTGCCCAACACCCGGCTGCAGATGCTGCTGCGGGGCCAGAACCTGCTCGGCTACCGCCACTACTCCGACGACGTGGTGCGGGCCTTCGCCAAGCGCGCCGCTGCGAACGGCATCGACGTGTTCCGCATCTTCGATGCCCTCAACGACGTGCGCAACCTGCGCGTGGCCATCGAGTCGGTGAAGGCCGCCGGCAAGCACGCCCAGGGCGCCATCAGCTACACCACAAGCCCGGTGCACAGCAACGACCAGTTCGTGGCCATGGCGAAGGAGATGGCGCAGATGGGGTGCGACAGCATCGCCATCAAGGACATGGCGGGCCTGCTCACCCCCTACGCCACCGCCGAGCTGGTCAAGGTCCTGGTGGACGCGGTGGACCTGCCCATCCACCTGCACACCCACGCCACCTCCGGCCAGGCCGAGATGTGCCACCTGAAGGCCATCGAGAACGGCTGCCGCCACATCGACACCGCCATCTCATCCATGGCCGGCGGCACCAGCCACGCCCCCACCGAGAGCATGGTGGCGGCCCTGCGCGGCACCGAGCACGACACGGAGATGGATCTCGAGCTGCTGCAGCAGATCGGCATGTACTTCTACGAGGTGCGCAAGCGCTACCACCAGTTCGAGAGCGACTACACCGGGGTGGACACCCGGGTGCAGGTGAACCAGGTGCCCGGCGGCATGATCTCCAACCTCGCCAACCAGCTGCGCGAGCAGGGGGCGCTGGACCGGATGCAGGAGGTGCTCACCGAGATTCCCCGGGTACGCGAGGATCTCGGCTTCCCGCCCCTGGTCACGCCCACCTCCCAGATCGTGGGCACCCAGGCGGTGCTGAACGTCCTCACCGGCACCCGCTACAAGTCCATCACCAACGAGGTGAAGCTCTACCTGCAGGGCAAGTACGGCCGTCCGCCGGGACAGGTGAACAGCCTGGTGCGCCAGCAGGCCATCGGCAACGAGCCGGTCATCGACGTGCGCCCCGCCGACATGCTCAAGGACGAGATGCACAACCTCGGCGAGCAGATCGGCCAGCTGGCCCGCGGCGAGGAGGATATCCTCACCTTCGCCATGTTCCCGGAGGTGGGGCGCCAGTTCCTGGAGCACCGCGCCGCCGGCACCCTGCACCCCGAGCCGCTGGAGCCCCAGCCGGCGAAGGAGGGCGAGCAGGCGCCGCCCACGGAGACCGCCCCCACCGAGTTCAACATCACCCTCCACGGCGAGACCTACCACGTGAAGGTCACCGGCACCGGCCACAAGGCCGAGGCCGAGCGCCACTTCTACCTCACCCTCGACGGCATGCCCGAGGAGATCGTGGTGGAGACGCTGGAGGAGGTGCTCCTCACCGGCGGCGCCGAGGGCGCGGTGGTGAGCAAGTCCAAGGGCGGCCGCCCGCGCGCCTCCAAGCCCGGCCACGTCACCACCTCCATGCCCAGCACCATCGTGGAGGTGAAGGTGAAGGAGGGCGACATGGTGAACGCCGGCGACCCGGTGCTCATCGCCGAGGCGATGAAGATGGAGGCCGAGGTGCAGGCGCCCATCGCCGGCAAGGTGATCGCCGTGCACATCGCCAAGGGTGACAGCGTCAATCCCAACGAGGCCCTGATCGAGATCGAACCCGCCTGAGGTCGCCCATGAACGCCATCGACGAACTGTTGCAGGGCTACGGCCGTTTCCGCGCCGGCTACTACCCCCAGAAACAGGAACTGTTCGACCGCCTGAGCCGCGAGGGGCAGTCGCCCCGGGTGGCCATGGTGGCCTGCTGCGACTCGAGGGTGGACCCCGCCATCATCCTCGACTGCAGCCCCGGCGAGATGTTCGTCATCCGCAACGTGGCCAACCTGGTGCCGCCCTACGAGCAGGCCGGCACCTACCACGGCACCAGCGCCGCGCTGGAGTTCGCCGTGCTCGACCTGCAGGTGGAGCACGTGGTGATCATGGGCCACGCCTACTGCGGCGGCATCCGCTCGCTCATCACCACCGAGCCGGCCCCGGGGCGGCAGCGGGAGTTCATCGGGCCGTGGATGGACATCGCCCGCGACGCCTGCAAGGTCGCCTTCGACCGGGCCCGGGCAGACGCCGCCCACCCCGCCCGCGAATGCGAGCAGGCGGGCGTGCGGGCCTCCCTGGACAACCTGCGCACCTTCCCCTGGGTGCGCGATCGGGAGGCGGAGGGGCGGCTGCAGCTGCACGGCTGGTACTTCGACCTGGACCAGGGCGAGCTGCTCGCCCTCGACGCCGAGACCGACCGCTTCGAGGTGATCGAGGCGCCGATCCCGGAGAGCCTGGAGCGCCACGCCCTGTGAGGACGCCGGTTGCCCTCCTGCCGGTCCTGGCGCTGGGGGCGTCCGCGGCCGCCCTGGCGGCCCCCGTTTCCCTCGTCGCCGAGGAGGGCGCCCCGCTCCCCGCCTGCCGCAACCGCCTGCCCGACCTGGCGCTGACCCTGGAAGCGGTTGCCGGGGGGCTGCGGGTCGAGGTGGTGAACCGCGGCACCGATCCCGCCCCCGCCGTGGTGATGGCGGTGGGCTGCGAGGGGGCGGCGCCGGTGCCCATCGCCTGCGCCGGCTGTGCGCCGCTGGAGCGCACCCTGCTGAACTGGCCGCCGGGCGCGCTCGCCTGGACCCTGCCGCCCCTCGCCGCCGGGGCCGCCGCCGTCTTCCCGCTCACCGCCGGCGGCCCCGCCGCACGGTGCCTGGGACAGGTGGATCTCGACTACGCCGTCATCGAGCTCAACGAAGGCAACAACCGCGCCCGCCTGGGCGAGTGATATCACCGACCGCTGCGGCATTTGCCGCGCTCCCCCGAACCCGTATGCCCGCCGGAGCGGCGTTTCCCGGGCGGAACGGCGGGTATGTTTCTTGCTGACAGTTGTGCGGTTTCAACAACGACTGTTGTGCAACGACCCAAGGGGGAAAACATGCGCACCGCGCTTTCAGCCGCGATTCTCGCGGCCCTGCCTGCCGCCAATGTCCTGGCGCAGGAGAATACCGAGCTGGTCTCCGAGGCGGTCTACCTGGGCGAGGTGGTGGTCACCGCCCCGCAGATGGAGGATCCCCTCACCGTGGTCACCGATCCCAAGGCGCCGGTGCAGCCGGTGCCGGCGGCCGACGGCGCCGCCTACCTGAAGAACATTCCCGGCTTCTCCGTGGTGCGCAAGGGCGGCACCTCGGGCGACCCGGTGTTCCGCGGCATGAGCGGTTCGCGCATCAACATCCTGCTCGACGACGCCAATATCCTCGGCGGCTGCGGCATGCGCATGGACCCGCCCACCGCCTACGTCTACCCGGAGTCCTACGACCGCATCACGGTGCTCAAGGGGCCGCAGACGGTCCTCTACGGCACGCCCACCAGCGGGGCGACGGTGCGCTTCGAGCGCGACACGCCGCGCTTCGACGCCCCCGGGGTGCGGGCCAACGGCAGCCTCATGCTCGGCAGCTTCGGGCGCAACGACCAGGTGCTCGAGCTCACCGGCGGCAGCACCCAGGGCTACCTGCGGGGCAGCGCCACCCGCTCCGACTCCGACAACTACGAGGACGGCGACGGCAACGAGCTCCACTCCTTCTACACCCGCTGGAGCGGCAGCCTGGTGGCGGGCTGGACGCCAGACGACACCACCCTGGTGGAGCTGTCGCTGGACCGCAGCGACGCCGAGGCCGCCTACGCCGACCGTCCCATGGACGGGGTGAAGTTCGACCGCACCGGCTATGGCCTGAAGGTGGAGAAGTCCTTCGCCGCCGGTCTCCTGGAGCGGCTCGACCTGAATGTCTATCACAACTACGTGGACCACGTGATGGACAACTACACCCTGCGCGACACCATGGCCATGCCCATGGTCAGCAACCCCGACCGCGACACGGTGGGCGCCCGGCTCGCCGCCCAGCTCAATCTCGGCGAGGCCACCTTCGCCACGGTGGGCGTGGACTACCAGGAGAACGAGCACACCCTGCGCAAGGCCATGGGGATGGCCGTCTCCACCTACGCCAGCCTGCCGCGGGCCAAGGACGCCCGCTTCAAGGAGACGGGCCTGTTCGGGGAGCTGAACCACGCCCTGGGAGACCGGGACCGCCTGGTGGCGGGACTGCGCACCAACTGGGCCGAGGCCGAGGCCCTCATGGCCGGCGGCTACGGCGGCGCCGCCCCCGGGACCGAGGACGAGGATACCCTGGTGTCCGGATTCGCCCGCTGGGAGCACGACCTCGATACCCTGCCGTGGACCTTCAGCGCCGGCCTGGGGTTGGCGGAGCGGGCCCCCGACTACTGGGAGCGGCGGCAGGTCTTCGATCTCGACACGGAGAAGACCCTGCAGCTCGATCTCGGCGCCACCTACCGCAGCGAGCGCCTGCGGGCGACCGTCTCCGCCTTCGCCGCGCGCCACGACGACTACATCCTCATCAACTACAGCGATCCGAAAATCCTGGCCAACGGCGCGGCGGAGAACATCGACGCGCGCACCTGGGGCCTGGAGGCGGACTTCTCCTACGAGCTGGTGAGGAACTGGCGCCTCAACGGCGCCCTGGCCTACGTCTACGGCGAGAACGAGACCTACGACTACGCCCTGGCGCTGATGCCGCCGCTGGAGGGCCGCCTCGGCCTGGCCTACGACAACGGCACCTGGTCGGGCGGGGTCTCCGTGCGGGCCGTGGCGGAGCAGGACCGGGTGGACGCCGGCAGCGGCAGCATCGCCAGTGTCGACATGGGCGAGACCGGCGGCTTCACCGTCTGGTCCCTCAACGCCGGCTACCGCCTCAACCGGAACGCCCTGTTCACCGCCGGCGTCGACAACCTGTTCGACGCCACCTACGTGGAGCACATCAGCCGCAACACCTTTGCCGGCCTCAACCCGCCCACCGAGCGGGTCAACGAGCCCGGCCGCACCCTCTGGGTCAAGGCCAACCTGAAGTTCGAGTAGGCACCTAACCCGGCGCAGGGACGCGCCAGATTGATCTCACCACGAAGGCACGAAGAACACGAAGAAAAGCGAAAGGCGAATCAACCGCAGATTCACGTTGATTGACGCTGATTCGGGTGTACAACACAGGTTGGCTTGGCGCTGAAAGCCCCTCCCGAAGGTGATGGGTTGGGGCGCGCGTGTTTCGACAGGAAACCTCGTAGAGTCGTTTGGCAACCAACCGGATAAACGGGGACAATCAACGCAAATCAGCGGTTGGACAGCCTTTCTCTTCGTGTCCTTCGTGCCTTCGTGGTGAGCTCTTTTCGTCTTTCTGGTGAGTCATGAGTCACTCCGCGGGGCGGAGGAGCTTGAGGCCCACCTTGCGGATCTCGCCGTTGACCATCTCCCGCACCGTCAGGTGCAGGTTGCCGATGACCACCTCGTCGCCCTCCACCGCCCGGTGGTGGAGCAGCCGCTCCAGCGCCTCGGCCAGGGTGGCGGCGGCCAGCGGCGGGGGCACCTCGCCGGCGTTGTAGAAGCTCACCACGTCGGCCACGCGGGCGCCCGCGTCGAGGGTGAAGTCGCCGTACACCTCGCGGGCCGCGAAGGGGCCGGTGTCGCTGCGGAACCACTCGGCGAGCCGCTCGCTGAACGCCGCGGGGGCGAGCAGGGAGACGATGTCCCCCACCTCCAGGCGCAGGGCGGCCAGGTCGGTGAAGCGCAGCCCGCCGCGGAACACCGCCACCGCCTCGCAGCGCTCGGGCAGGCGCAGGGTGGCGGGCACGTGGCCCGCGGCGCGGCTTTCCGGCAGCACCCGGTACTGGACCAGGGCGAAGGCCTCGCCGGCGCCGGTGTCCAGCGGGACGCTGGAGAAGGGCTCGGGGCGGGGCGGCACGCACACCTTCAGGCGCCGCGCCACCCAGGCCAGGCTGGTGCCCTGCAGCAGCAGCGACAGCAGCACCACGTAGAAGGTGATGTTGAAGATGAGCTCCGCCCCCTCCACCCCGGCCAGCAGCGGGAACAGGGCCAGCACGATGGGCACCGCCCCGCGCAGCCCCACCCAGGCGATGAAGGCCACCTCGCGGGCGGCGAACCGGAACGGCAGCAGGGTGAGCCAGACCGCCAGCGGGCGGGCGACGAGCATCAGGATGCCGGCCAGCAGCAGCGCCGGCCCGGCCACCGCCAGCCCCTCCCGGGGGGCGACCAGCAGCCCCAGCAGCAGGAACATCCCCGACTGGGCCAGCCAGGCGAGCCCGTCCATGGCGCGCAGGGCGCCCTCGCCCACGGGCCGCTCGCGGTTGCCGGCGGTCAGCCCCACCAGGTAGACGGCCAGGAAGCCGCTGCCGCCCAGCGCGTTGGTCAGGGCGAACACCAGCACCCCGGCGGAGGCGAGCAGCAGGGCCTGGAGCCCCTCGCCCACCCGGGCGTGGTCCTGCACCCAGCCGATGGCGTGTCCGAACCCGACTCCCGCCGCCAGCCCCAGCCCGAACTGCTTGAACAGCGCCAGGGGCAGCGCCGTCGCCGGTTCCGTCATCTGGCCGCTGAGGACGGCGACGAGGGTCAGGGTGAGAAAGACGGCCATGGGATCGTTGAGGCCCGACTCCAGCTCCAGGGCCGCGGCGACACGGTCGTTGAGGCGCACGCCGCCGGCGCGCAGCAGGGAGAAGACGGCGGCCGCATCGGTGGAGCCCACCACGGCGCCCAGCAGCAGGCCCAGGCGCCAGTCCACCCCCAGCAGCCAGGCCGCGCTCGCACCCAGCAGGCCGGCGGTGATGAGCACGCCCACGGTGGCCAGCGACAGGGAGGGCCCGAGGGCGACGCGGAAGGTGGCGTAGCGGGTGCGCAGCCCGCCGTCCAGCAGGATCACCGCCAGTGCCAGGTTCCCCACCAGCACGCTGATGCCGTAGTCGTCGAAGGCGATGCCCCCGGGGCCGTCCTCCCCGCCCAGCATGCCCACCACCAGGAACACCAGCAGCGCCGGCAGCCCGAAGCGCGCCGAGACCCCGCCGAGGAGAATCCCGGCGAACATCAGCACGGCGCCCACCAGCAGGGCGTGGTTAAGGGCGTCCATGGGCTGTCGGCTTCATCGGCACAGTAAAGAAAGTTCTCACCACGAAGGCACGAAGGACACGAAGAGAAAGGCCATTTAACCGCAGATTACGCAGATTTACGCAGATTTTTCCCCGATTGATGGATTGCCATCTGAAAATCCCGGATGGGGTACTGGAAGAGGGACGATCCATAGAACCGTATCGTTATGGAGCCTGTTTCATCGATGCGCCAACATGCCTTAATGGTTCAATCTGCGTTAATCGGCGTAATCTGCGGATAATAGTCCTTTCGCTGTTCTTCGTGTCCTCCGTGCCTTCGTGGTGAATGGGCCTTTCCCCGCACGGCGAAGCAAAAAAAAGCCCTCCGCGTGGGAGGGCTTTTCAACGGCGTTGCCGCCGGGGATTGCCTACGACTTGTTGGCGATCTCCTCCAGCTGCTTGGCGCGGATCACCTGGCCGTCGAGGCCGGCGTCCTTGGCGTTGCGGCCGTAGGCCACGTCCATCAGCTGGCTGTAGTAGACCACCGGCATCTTGAACTTGGTGCCGTACTTGGCGTTGATGTGGTCCTGGTAGACCTCCACGTTCATCTGGCACACCGGGCAGGGCGTGACCACCAGGTCCGCGCCGCCGTCGTAGGCCGCCTCGATGATGTCCTTGATCATCGCCTGGCTCTTCTCCGGCTCGGAGAACGCCAGCGCGCCGCCGCAGCACTGGACCTTCTTGTCGTAGTTCTCCAGGGGCTCGGCGCCCATGGTCTCCACCAGCTTGTCCAGGTACTTCGGGTTCTCGAAGGACTCGCCGTCGATGCCGAAGGGGCGGTTGGTCTGGCAGCCCACGTAGCCGGCGATCTTGAGCCCGTCCAGCGGCTTCTTCACGTGGCTTCCCAGCGCCTCGTAGCCGAAGTCCTCGATCAGCACCTCCACCATGTGGCGGATGGGCGACTTGGCCTCCACCTTGAGACCGGCCTCGGCGAGGACCTTGTTCATGTCCGCCATCATGTCCTGGTCGTCGTGCAGCCGCTCCTGGGTCTCCTTGGTGGCGAGCCAGCAGGCGGCGCAGGTGGCGACGATGTCCTGGCCGGCGTTGTGCTGCTCGGACAGGGCGATGTTGCGCGCCGACAGGGCCAGGCGCGGCAGCTCGCCGCCGCCGGCGTAGCCGATGGAGGCGGAGCAGCAGTTCCAGTCGGGGATGGTGTTGAGCTGGATGTCCAGCTCCTCGCACATGGTCTCCACCGACTTCAGGTAGTTGGAGGAGGAGGCCTTCTCCTGCGAGGAGCAGCCCGGGTAGAAGGAATACTCTTTTTTAGCCATGGGTCAGTCTCTCCTCAGGCGCCTTGGGCCTTGGCCTCTTCGATCTCGCGGGCCTTGTTCAGAATCTTCTGCAGGCCCGACTTGTCCTTGACGCCGTGTCCGCCGAGGATCTCCATCGGGTTCATGCGCTTGGTCTTGACCATCCCGAGCCCGATGTTCTTCATCTTCAGCGACGTCTTGATGCCCTCGCCGAAGCCGTTCATGAAGTACAGCGACAGGCCGAGCTTGAGCTCGTTGACCCGTCCGGACTTCACCAGGTTGTCCCAGAACAGCTGGGCGAACTTGGCCGTGGGCTGGTTCTTCGGCGCCAGGCCCAGGCGCTTCGCGTAGTGGGCCAGGCCGTGCATGATGTGGGTGATGGGCAGCTCGCGCGGGCAGCGCACGATGCAGTTGTAGCACGAGGTGCACATCCACATGGCGTCGGACTGGAGCACCTCGTCGCGCTTGCCCGCCCGGATCATCATGAAGATCTCCTGCGGGGGATGCTCCCAGTGCGGGCCGAGCGGGCAGGAGCCCGAGCAGACGCCGCACTGCATGCACATCTTGACCCAGTCGCCCTCCTCGACGTTCGCCTCAACCTCCTTGAGGAAGCTGTTGCGATACTTCTCGATCATCGCGGTGTTCAGATCGCTCATGGTCGCACTCCGTTAGAACTTGAAGGGGCTGAGGCCAATCTTCTCGACCGTGGCGGCCATCTCGTCGATCAGCTTCGGAATCCGGTGGATGTCCGTGATCGCCACCTCATAGGTCTGGACGCGCTCGGTTTCCAGGTTGAGCTGGGTGAGCGTGTCGTCGATCTTGCTCATGCGGTAGTGGGCCATCTCGGAGCCCTTCACGAAGTGGCACTGGTAGTCGTCGCCCTTCTGGCAGCCGAGCAGCATCACCGCGTCGTAACCGCTGTTCAGCGCGTCGGAGACCCAGATGGTGTTCACCGAGCCGAGGCAGCGCACCGGGATGATGCGCACGAACGGGCTGTAGGTGAGCCGGTTCATGCCCGCCATGTCCAGCGCCGGGTAGGCGTCGTTCTCGCACGCCAGCACCAGGATGCGCGGCTTCTCCTCGAACTCGTCGGGCACGTCCACGGCCTTGAGCTGCTGGCCCACGGTCTCCACCGAGTAGTTTTCGAAGGAGATGACGCGCACCGGGCAGGCACCCATGCAGGTGCCGCAGCGGCGGCAGCGCTCCTCGTTGAACACCGGGTAGCGCTGCTCGTCCTCGTCGATGGCGCCGAACGGGCACTCCACCGTGCAGCGCTTGCACTGGGTGCAGCCCTCCTTGCGGAAGGAGGGGTAGGAGAGGTCGCCCGAGCGGGGGTGGGCGGCACGGCCCTGGCCGGCGTTCTCGATGGCCTGGATGGCCTTGAGCGCCGCGCCGGTGGCGTCCTCCACCGCCTGGATGGCGTCCATGGGGCGGCGCACCGGGCCGGTGGTGTAGATGCCCGTGCGGCGGCTCTCGTAGGGGAAGCAGATGAAGTGCGAGTCGGTGAAGCCGTAGCGCAGGTGCGGCACGTCGGTGCCCTGGCGGTACTGCAGGTTGAGCACCGAGGGCGGGGCCTTGTCGAGCTCCTTCTGCAGCTGGATGACGCGCTCTTCCTTGCCGTCGGCCTTGGCCTGCTCCAGGTCCAACTGGACGTAGGGATCGGGGCCGCTGACCGGCACCATGCCGGTGGCCAGCACCACCAGGTCGGCCTGCAGGGCGGTGTCCTCGTCCAGGATCAGGTCCTTGAACTTCACCTCCAGGCCGTCGCCGCCGGTCACCACCTCGCTGGCCTGGCCCTTGCGGAAGGTCACGCCCTTGTCCTGGCCTGAGCGGTAGAAGTCCTCGCCGCCGGCACCGGGGGTGCGCAGGTCGGAGAACATCACCACCGTCTCCACGTCGGCGTTGGTGTCCTTGAAGTACATCGCCTGCTTGATGGAGGTCAGGCAGCAGTGGCCGGAGCAGTAGGGCAGGTGGCCCTCCTTGTCGCTGCGCTGGCCGGCGCACTGGATGAAGACGACGCTCTTGACCTCCTTGCCGTCGGAGGGGCGCTTGATGGCGCCGCCGTTGGCCTCGCGGGCCAGCTTCTCCAGGCCCATCTGGTCCACCACGTCCGGGGTCTTGCCCCAGGCGAACTCGGGCAGCTGGCTGGCGTCGTAGGGCTCGAAGCCGGTGGCCACCACCACGGCGCCGAAGGTGCGGCTCTCGGTGGCGCCGCTCTCGGTGGCGAGCTCCACGCTGAAGCGGCCCGGGGCGCCGTCGGTGCTGGCGACCTTGGTGTTGAGCCTTACCGTGATCTTCGGGTCGGCCTCGATGGCGGCCTTCATCGCCTCCACGCCGGTGTCGGCGGGCTCGGCGAAGGGCGCATCGGCGGGCACGCGCTTCCAGATGGTCTTCATGGCGCCGCCGAGAGCGTCGGACTGCTCCACGATGGTCACCGGGTAGCCGGCATTCGACGCCTCGATGGCCGTGGTCATGCCGGAGATGCCGCCGCCCACCACCATGACCTCGCGGGCGAACTCCTCCTTGACCTTGCCCCCGGGCACGGTCATGTACTTGACCTCGGCGCAGGCCATGCGGACATAGTCCATGGCCATCTCGCCGGTCAGCTCGCGCGCCTCGTCGGTGTCGGGCTGGGACCAGATGACGCCCTCGCGCAGGTTGCCGCGGGACATGGCCACGCCATCGAAGTTGAAGGCGTCGGCCTTGGCGCGGCGCGAGCAGGCCAGGATCGCCATGTGGGTCACGTCGCCGGCCTCGATGTCGGCCTTGATCATGGCCACGCCCTCGGCGCTGCAGAGGTAGTCGTGCTGCTTGCAGAAGGTCATCTTCCCTTCGCGCACGGCCACCTGCTCGAGCGCATTGGCGTCGAGCCGCTCGCCGAGGCCGCAGCCCTTGCAGAGATAGGCTCCCATCTTCTTCTCAGACACTGTTTAACCCTCCGTACCCGAAACCCGGTTGACCACCTGGATGGCGCGCAGCGCCGCGGCCGTGGCGTTCTGAACCGAGCGGTTCACGTCCAGGGCGTCGGCGGAGCAGCCGGCGGCGAAGATGCCGCTGTTGCTGGAGTGGTCGATGAAACCTTCCTCGTTGATGACCACGCCCTCCGGCAGGTGATCGCCGGGCACGTTCGGCTGCATGCCGACGGCCAGCACCACCAGGTCGTGCTCGTTGGAGTAGCGGTGGTAGCCCTCGGTGTCCACGCCGTGCAGGATCGGGTTGTCGTTCTCCCGGTTGACGGTGATGTTGGCGACCTTGGACTTGACGAAGGTGACGTTCGGGTCGGCCTGGACCTTGCGGTAGAAATCGTCGATGCGGTCGATGGCGCGGATGTCGATGTAGTAGACACTCGACTTGGCGTCGTCGCCGAACTGTTCGCGCACGTAGGTGGTCTGCTTCAGGGTGGCCATGCAGCAGATGCGCGAGCAGTGCTTGAGGTGGTTGCGGTCGCGCGAGCCGGCGCACTGGATGAAGGCCACGTTCTTCGGCGCCTGGCCGTCGGAGGGCCGCTGGACCTTGCCGCCGGTGGGGCCGAAGGGGTCGAGCATGCGCTCGAACTCGACGCTGGTGATGACGTTGGCGTAGCGATCGTAGCCGTAGGGCTGGATCCTGGCCGCGTCGTAGGGCGTCCAGCCGGTGGCCCAGACGATGGCGCCGGCCTTCAGCTGCAGGGTCTGTTCCTGCATGTCGAGGTCGACGGCGTCGTACTTGCACGCGGCCTTGGCCTTGTCGGCGTCATCGGTGCCGATGATGCGCGGGTCGAGCAGGTAGCGCTGCGGGTAGGCCATGTTGTGGGGCAGGTAGGCGCCCTTGCGCTTCTTCATCCCGTAGTTGAACTCGTCGTCGAACTCCGCTTCCACGGCGTTCGTGCACTCGCCGCAGGCGGTGCAGTTCTCGTTCACGTAACGGGGGGCGATCTTCACCTCCACGCTGAAGTCGCCCGGCTCGCCGCTGACGCCGGTCACCTCCGCCATGGTGATGATGTGCAGGTTGCGGTTGCCTTTCAGGCGACGGAGGTTGATCTCCAGGCCGCAGGTGGGGAAGCACAGCTTCGGGAAGTACTTGTAAAGCTGGCTGACCCGGCCACCGAGGGCGGGTCCCTTTTCGAGCAGAACGACATGCTTGCCGCACTCGGCAGCTTCAATCGCCGCGCTCATGCCGCTGATGCCGCCACCGACGACCAGGATGGTCTCGTTGGTTGCGATCACATCCGCCATGTTTGCCTCCGTCACGGATTCGAGGTCTTCTGGAGTGGAATTCATTGTGCGCTTCCCAGCCGGGTCGCGCGGTCCGCGGCAGCGGCGCCCCGCGCCGACGATGCGGCGCAAAACCCCGCGCTCCGGCCGGTCGCCGGAACGGTGGGGGGGAGTGCTGCCCGGGAGCCTGTCGGATTTTACTCGCGGCCGCCGCCGGTGCCGGGAGTTCCGGCACGATTCCGCAGCGCAGCAGGGAAAAGCCGACAGGCTCCCGGATGCAGAATGGCGTAACCATACCCCTCTGCGCGGGGCGTTGCCACTTGTCCCCTAGGGATGCAACCCAGAAATTTCGTATATAGCGATAGAACGGTCATATGGATTTGACAATGACCATGGCTAAGGCCCTGTTTGGCCTGTGGATCAACCTAAATACCCAGCAAAACGCTCCCATTATCCTTTTGAAAACAGGGTGGTTTGGTCGGAAATAGTCTGGTAAGGATAAATCCCGGCAGGGATCGAAAATACGGACCGGATTTCCGCCGCGGGCGCGGCCTGCGGAACCCGGGCCGGGACGCTTGTCTTAATGTTAACCGCCGGGCGGGCCGCGCCGCCGGTCGTCCCCCTCACCCCACAGACCCTATCGAGCGAGGAGTTTGCATGCAGGCACACAGCCTGAAGGCCGAGCAGCGGATCATCGGGCAGGAGCCCTACTACGAGCCGGTGGCCGACGAGATCGAGGTGTTCGAGGCAGCCTACGACAACCGCCTGCCGGTAATGCTCAAGGGGCCCACCGGCTGCGGCAAGACCCGCTTCATGGAGCACATGGCCTGGCGCCTCAAGCGCCCGCTCATCACCGTCTCCTGCCACGACGACCTCACCGCGGCCGACCTGGTGGGCCGCTTCCTGGTCAAGAACGGCGAGACGGTCTGGACCGACGGGCCCCTGGCGCGGGCCGTGCGCTTCGGTGCCATCTGCTACCTGGACGAGGTGGTGGAGGCGCGCAAGGACACCACCGTGGTGATCCACCCGCTGGCGGACGACCGCCGCGAGCTGCCCATGGAGAAGCTGGGCGAGCTGCTGGAGGCGCCGCCGGAGTTCAATCTCACCATCTCCTTCAATCCCGGCTACCAGAGCGTGCTCAAGGACCTGAAGCAGAGCACCCGCCAGCGCTTCGTGGCGCTGGAGTTCAGCTACCCGGACCCCGAGCTGGAGGCGCGCATCATCGAGCGCGAGTCGGGCGTGGACGGCGAGGTGGCCGGACGCCTGGTGCGCTTCGCCGAGATGACCCGCAACCTCAAGGGGGCGGGACTGGACGAGGGGGCCAGCACCCGGCTGCTGGTGCAGGCGGCCAAGCTCATCCACCACGGCATCCCCCCGGCCGCGGCCTGCCGCGCCGGCGTGGCCCAGGCCCTGACCGACGACCCGGACATGCTGGCGGCGGTCAACGAGCTGAGCACGTCGCTGTTCTGACGGTTAAGGGACAAGGGTGAAGGGTGAATGGTGAATGGATAAGGGCACTATTCACGCACTCACGCACTCACGCACTCACGGAACGCTAGCGTTCCACGAAGCGGGTCTCGTAAATGAAGGGCCAGTACTTGCCGGTGAGCAGGAAGGTGCCGGTGTCGGGGCGGTAGGCGATGCCGTTGAGGACGTCGGTGCCCCGGCAGTGGGGCTCGGGCAGCAGCCCGGCGGCGTCGATGACGGCGGTGACCGCTCCGGTCGCGCCGTCGATGCGCAGGATCCGGTCGGTGGGCCAGACATTGGCGTAGATGTCGCCCCCCACGCACTCCAGCTCGTTGAGGCCGGAGACGGGACGGGCGCCCAGGGTCACGGTGAGCTCCCCGACGGGTGCGAAGCTCTCGGGGTCGCGCAGGGTGAGGTGTTCGCTGCCGTTGCTCATCACCAGCCGGCGGCCGTCGTCGCACAGCCCCCAGCCATCCCCCTGGTAGCGGCGCTCCTCCAGGGGGGCGAGATCCCCGGCGCGCCAGCTCAGCAGGACGCCTTCGCGCCAGGTGAGCTGGAGCAGGCGCCCGCCGCTGCGGGTGAGCCCCTCGCCGAAGAGGCGGGCGGGCAGGGGCCTGCGCTCGATCTCGGCGCTGCCGAGGGCGTAGCGCACCAGGGCCGATTCGCCGTAGCCGCCGGCGCTCTCGTAGAGGAGGCCGTCGTGGTACTCCAGCCCCTGGGTGTAGTGGCCGCAGGGGTGGTCCCAGGCGCGCAGCACCTCCACCCCGAGGCACTCCACCCCGGGCGCGCCCGCGGCGCAGGGCGGGGAGCGCTGCATGCCGGCGATGACCGCCAGGCCCACCAGGGCCAGCGCCACGGCCAGCGCGGCCGCCGGCAGGCGGTAGGAGAAGGCGGGTGATGACGGGTGCGGGGTGCCGGACATTCGTGCTCAGCGACGCGGGTTGTCACTGGGATTCAGTTTAACGTGTCGGGACGCCCGGCGCAGGTGTCTTTCGAGCGGGCCGGCGGCGGTCCGCGCAGGCAGGGGACGGGGAACGACCATGACGGAAGGGCGGTACCGGGCCAGGCGGCGCTTCTCCCACCGCGCCATGAGCGCCGACGAGGTGGAGCTGCACCTGGAGGAGGTGTTCGAGACCGACATCTCCTCGCGCCACTCCGTCGCCCCGGCGCTGGCCATCGCCTCCCTCGAGGGCGTGCAGCAGGATTTCGTGCTGCACTGGATCAAGGTGGTGGCGCGCACCAGCCTCGAGCTCGCCTTCCAGTTCGCCGAGCGGGTGGACCGGGCCTTCGAGCTGATGGACACCGAGGGGGTCGAGGAGTGGCTGGTGCAGGCCGTCGACGCCTACGACCGCAAGGGCCTGGCGGTGGCGTTCCGGGCCCTGGCCGAGGTGGAGCAGTTCGCCGCCGACCGCGCCGCCCGCTACACCGGGGTGGCGCTGGCGGACATCGCCGGGGTGCTGGAGCGGTTCGTCACCGGCCTCAGCGGGCGGGTGCTGAAGCTCGACGAGTCCGAGATCCCCTTCACCGACACCGAGACCCTCTACCTGCCGCCGCTGCTCAACGTGCTGCCCGCGCGGGAGCGGAACTTCCAGCTCTACAAGGCGATGGCCGTCCACCAGTGGGCCCAGATCCGCTTCGGCACCTGGCGCCTGCCTTTGGCGGAGTCGCTGGCGGCCTACCCCGATCCCGACCGGGCCCTGCGCCTGTTCCACCGCCTGGAGGCGGTGCGCCTGGATGCCCGGGTGCGCCACGAGCTGCCCGGCGTGGCCCGCGAGATGGACGCCCTGGAGGCGGTGCTGGGGGGCGGTCCCCTGCCCGGCGCGTGGGCCGGGGCGGCCGCGGCGCTGGCGGCGCCCGGGGCCGGTGCGGCGGATGTCCTGGACTGGGTCCGGCGGCTGTGGGAGCAGCCGGCGCTGCCCGAGACCCTCTGCTACCAGGGCGAACTCCGCCCCGAGCGGGCCGCCGCGGTCATGGCCGCGCGCATCGAGCGCGAGGAGCGGCAGCTGACCACCGCCCTGGTGCGCCTGCGCCAGGAGCTGGAGGAGCGCACCCGGGATGCCCGCGGCGAGGCCGGGGAGACGGAGCGCCGGCCCATGAAGCTGGAGCTGCGCCAGCGGCCCGACCCCGCCCGGCCGGGAGGCATGCGGGTGGAACTCTACCTGGAGGACAAGCCGGTGGCGCCGCCGGAGGAGGTGCAGAACCTCATCAACTCCATCCTGCTGGACCTGGGCGAGATTCCCGACGAATACCTCCACGCCGCGGGCGAGGGCGAGTACCGGGTGGACGAGGAGCGGGAGGCCCAGCGCCGCGCCCGCTCCGGCATGGCCGGCAACGAGGGCATGCTCTTCTACGACGAGTGGGACATGGAGCGGGGCCACTACCGCAAGGGCTGGTGCCAGCTGCGCGAGCTCACCGTGGAACCGGGCCCGGAGGCATTCTTCCCCGCGGCCCAGGCCAAGTACCGGGGGCTGGTGAAGAGCATCCGCCGCACCTTCGAGGTGCTGCGCGGGGAGAACAAGCTGCTCAAGCGCCAGCCCGAGGGCGACGACGTGGACATCGACGCGGTGGTGGACGCCTACGCCGACGCCCGCGCCGGGCAGGAGAGCCCGGTGGGCCTCTACACCCGCATGCACCGGCTGGAGCGGGACATCGCGGTGATGTTCATGGTGGACATGAGCGGCTCCACCAAGGGCTGGGTCAACGACGCCGAGCGCGAGGCCCTGGTGCTGCTGTGCGAGGCCCTGGAGAGCCTCGGCGACCGCTACGCCATCTACGGCTTCTCGGGCATGACCCGCAACCGCTGCGAGGTGTTCCGGGTCAAGCGCTTCGACGAGGCCTACGACGAGACGGTGCACCGGCGCATCGCGGGCATCGCGCCCAAGGACTACACCCGCATGGGCACCGCCATCCGCCACCTGAGCGGGCTGCTGGCCCGGGTGGACGCCCGCATCCGGGTGCTGGTCACCCTCTCCGACGGCAAGCCCGAGGATCTCGACGGCTACCGCGGCGAATACGGCATCGAGGACACCCGCCAGGCCCTCATGGAGGCCCGCCGCGACGGCATCCACGCCTACTGCGTCACCCTCGACACCGAGGCCGCCGACTACCTCAAGCACATGTACGGCCCCGCCGGCTACACCGTCATCGACGATGTCACCAAGCTCCCCCTGCGCATCTCCGACATCTACCGCAAGCTGACGTCGTGACTGGTTCGGTGGTTAAGGGAGAAAGGGTGAAGGGTGAAGGGTGAAGGGAATCGCGGCGGGGCGCCCCTCCCACAAGGATTCCCCGGCCCCGGCGGCCTGGCCGAGGCCTGTGGGAGGCCCGCCCCCGGGGCGATGGGACGCTGCCGGCTGCCCGGAGGCCAGGTGCCGGTGGCCAGCGTCGTTACACCTCAAACCGGGTGTCTTTTGCGTCGATCATGCAATGAATGACAGAAGAATAGCCACCATCTGAGGACAACAGGCAAAAAAATGCCGCCCGGGGGCGGGCGGCCAAGGGGGGCAATGCCAGCGTCTGCTGGCGGGAGGGAGGGTTGCCGGGGTCAGGCGGCGTATTTCTCCTTCGCCTCGCGGGCGGCCTTCGCGGCCTCGGGGTCGTAGGCAGTGCCCGACCAGAGCATCTCGTAGGCGATCTCCTCGTTGCCGTTCTCGCACAGCGCCAGCACCTCGCGGAACAGGGGCTGGAAGGTGTCGGAGCGGTGGGAGCGCTCATGGTCCTCGAAGCTCTTCCAGAAGGTGATGATCAGGGCCTCCTTGCCCTTCAGGGGGTTCTCCACGGCCTGGCCGATGGTGGAGCCCTCGTTGGAGACGGCGCCGCTGTTCAGCGCCACGAAGCCGCCGATGAAACCGGTGTCGGAGTGGTAGGTCTTGACGTTCTCGCACAGCATCGCCACCCGTTCCTCCAGGTCCTCCACCGTGTATTCCGGCTTGAGGATCACGCGGTTGATGGTCACAACGCCGTCCAGCGGGAAGTTGGGAATCAGACCGGACATAGTCACTACCTCCTGTTGCTGCCTGTATCAGTAAACAAGTAACTGCTTATACGCTCATAAGGCTAATATTGCCTACTGTAATAGTCAAGTATATTTTGGTTGGTCTTCGCAGGGGGCTGAGGGGGGGGCGCTGCCTGGCCGGATGAATGCGTGATCCGTGAAGGGTGAGGGGTAAGGGGTAAGGGGTAAGGGGTGAAGGGTGAAGGGTGAAGGGTGATGCCGAACGTCCCATCACCCACAACGCATCACCCATCACCATGAATGCTTGGGTGCGGCACGGCCTGCTCCCCCTCCCCTTGCGGGAGGGGGCTGGGGGAGGGGGCGGCGTGTCCATCTGGCGCAGGCGGGCAGATGAATCTGCACCTACTGCCTCGCCACTCGCAACTATCCTTTACCGCACCCGCAGGGTCAGCAGGGTGTTGCCCCGCTGCAGGCGCATGAGGATGCCGCGGGAGTCGCGCTGGAGCGCCTGGCCGAGGCTGGCGGTGTCGGTGACGGCCTGGTTGTTGACGGAGAGGAAGATGTCGCCGGGGCGCAGGCCCAGGGCGGCGGCGGGGCTCTGCCCGGCCACGTCCTCCACCCGGAGGCGGCTGGAGCCGTCATCGGCGGTGAACTCGTCGAGGACGGCGCCCTTCAGCCGCGGGTCGAGATCGCCGCCGTCCTGCTGCAGGGCGCTCTGCTCGACGATCACGGCGGTGGCGTCGAACTCCTTGCCGGCGCGCCAGACCCGCATCTCCACCCGGGTGCCCGGACGCAGCAGGCCGAGGTTGTTGCGCATCTCCCCGGCGCTGTTGGTGCGGGTGCCGTTCAGCGCGAGGATGACATCCCCCACCTTCAGCCCCGCCTTCTCCGCCGGCGAACCGGCGGTGACGCCGATGACCACCGCGCCGCCGCCGGAGCTGATGCCGAAGGCCTGGGCCAGCTCCACGGTCAGATCCTGGGCGCTCACGCCCAGCAGCCCGCGCTGCACCTCGCCGTACTCCAGCAACTGCTCCATCACCACCCGGGCCATGTTGCTGGGGATGGCGAACCCGATGCCCATGTTGCCGCCCGACTTGGAGAAGATGGCGGTGTTCACCCCCACCAGCTCGCCGCGCAGGTTCACCAGCGCCCCGCCCGAGTTGCCCGGGTTGATGGAGGCGTCGGTCTGGATGAAGTCCTCGTAGCCCTCGATGCCGAGCCCGCTGCGCCCCAGCGCGCTGACGATGCCGGAGGTGACCGTCTGGCCCAGCCCGAAGGGGTTGCCGATGGCCACCACGAAGTCCCCCACCCGCAGCGCGTCGGAGTCGGACACCGTGAGCTGGGTGAGGCCCTCGGCCGGGATCCTGATGACGGCGACGTCGGACTCGGGGTCGGCCCCCACCAGTTCGGCGCTGAAGTGGCGCCCGTCGTTGAGGGTGACGGTGATCTGCACCGCCTTGTCCACCACGTGGTGGTTGGTGAGGATGTAGCCCTTGGCCGCGTCCACGATCACCCCGGAGCCCAGGCTCTGGGCCGTGCGCTCCCGCGGCCGGGCGGGCAGATCGAAGAAGTGGCGGAAGAAGGGATCGCTGAGCAGGGGGTTGTCCCGCACCAGCACCCGGCTTTCGGTGGAGATGTTCACCACCGCCGGGGTGACCCGCTCCAGCATGGGGGCGAGGGTGGGCAGGGGCTCTCCCTCCACGGCGGCGGGCAGGGCCGCCGCGGCGGGGAGCCCGGCGCCGAGGGTCAACAGCAGGAGCAGGAGCGTCGCGGTCCGTCGTAATGCCATGGTTCCTCCCTCAGTCCACGTCGACCTGGATGCGGCGGGCGCCGGGCGCCCGCAGGCGCGGCAGCTCGATGCGCAGCACGCCGTGGCGGTAGCTGGCGCGGGCGGCGTCCTCGTCCACCGGCACCGGCAGGGGAATGGCGCGCTCGAAGCGGCCGTAGGCGCACTCCATGAGGGTGTAGCGGCCCTCCCGGCTCTCCCGCTGCACGCGCTTCTCGCCCTGCACCACCAGGTAGTCGTCCACCACGCTGATGTCGAACGCCTCCGGCTCCAGGCCCGGCGCCTCCAGCCGCACCACCACCGCGTCGTCGGTCTCCTGCACCTGGGCGGCCAGCAGGCCCCAGCGGGAGGCGCGGCCGGCGATCAGTTCATCGGCGGTCTCCAGCTCCTGGGCATGGCGCACCGGGGTGAAGCGGGTGAGGGCGTCGCTGGCGTGGTCGAGCAGCTGGCGCCAGCCCTCCGCGAGGCTGTCCCAGGCCCGCTCCAGGCCGTGCCGCAGCTGATTCAGGGTGCTCATGTCTCCCTCCTTGATGGTTCGGGTGGCGGGTTCGGCCAGCAGGACTGGCCTGCCTGGGCCGCTGCCCGGTTAGTGCACCAATCGTGTGGAATAGTTTCATCCCGCGCCGGTTCCGTCCGGCGCGGGGCCCGCGGCGGCTCAGACGCCGAGGGTCGCCCGGGGGTTGAAGGGCGCGGCGCGCTCCAGCTCCCGGTACAGCTCCCGCAGCTGTTCCGAGTCCGCCGGCGGCGTGAGAATCTTCAGGTGCACGTACTGGTCGCCGGCCGGCCGGCCCGGCAGGCCGCGGCCCTTCAGGCGCAGGGTGCGCCCCGACTGGGAGCCGGCGGGGATGCCGAGATCCACCTTGCCGCCCAGGGTGGGGACGGTCACCTTCGCGCCCAGGGCCGCTTCCCACGGCGCCACGGGCAGATCCAGGTGGATGTCCTTGCCCTCGGTGCGATAGAAGGGGTGGGGCTGGATCTCCACCGTGAGGTAGAGGTCCCCGCGCGGGCCGCCGCCCATGCCGGGGCTGCCCTGGCCGGCGAGGCGGATCTGCCGGCCCTCGGTGGCGCCGGCCGGAATCTTCACCTGCAGCTTGCGGTTGCGCACCGTGACCCGTCCCTGGGCGTCGGCCTCGGGCACCTGCAGCGACAGGGTCCGGGTCACGCCCTGGTAGGCCTCCTCCAGGGTCAGCAGCAGCTTGGCCTGCTGGTCCTCGCCGGGCATGCGGAAGGCGCTGCCGCGGCGGCCGCCGAAGGGGCTGCCGCCGCCGGCGAACGGCCCGCCGCCGCCGAACAGGCTCTCGAAGAAGTCGCTGAACTCCTCGGCGCCGCCCTCGGCCCCGCCGAAGCCGTGGCGGAACTCCGTGCGGCTCTCCCAGCCCGGCGGCGGCCGGAACTCCTGGCCCGAGCGCCAGCTGCTGCCGAGCTGATCGTAGGCGCGCCGCTTCCCGGGGTCGCCGAGCACCTCGTTGGCCTCGTTGACCTCCTTGAAGCGCGCCTCGGCGTCCTTCTCCTTGCTCACATCCGGGTGGTACTTGCGCGCCAGCTTGCGGAAGGCGCGCTTGATCTCCTCCTGGGACGCGCCGCGTTCCACGCCGAGAATCTTGTAGTAGTCCTTGTATTCCATCTATCAGTTCCCCCGGCCCCGCCCGAAGCGGACTCCGGGGCGGGGCCGTCTGCGGGTTCTGATCAGCCCTCCACCACGATCTTGCGCGGCTGGACCTTCTCCTGCTTCGGAATCACCACCTCCAGCACGCCGTTGCGGCCGCTGGCGGCGATCTTCTCGGCGTCCGCCGTGTCCGGCAGGGCGAAGCGGCGGTAGAAGACGCCGCGGGCCCGCTCCATGCGGTGGAAGCCCTTGCGCTCCTCCTCCGGCTCGAGCTTACGCTCACCGCGGATGGCGAGCACGCCGTTTTCCATGGTGATCTCGATGTCCTTCGGGTCCACGCCCGGCACATCGGCCAGCAGCACGAAGCGGTCCTTCTCCTCCTTGATGTCCACCGGCGGCGCCCAGTCGCTGGTCACCACCGTGCCGGTGTCCTCGTCGCCCGCGCGCTTGAACAGGCGGTTCATCTCTTCCTGGAGCTGGTTCAGGGTCGCCCAGGGGTCGTAACGGACGATGGTCATGGTGTTACCTCCTGTCAGTCCGGTTGATTGTTCATGCCTGACATCAAGATGGGCGCGGCTCGGACGATTTCAAGGGGTGTGGCCGGGCGGTGGGCGGGGGTGGAAGTGAGCGCCCGCCAACTTCCCCAAGCGGCTGAAAATCGGAATATTAGGACTACAATATGTTGTGTTCGCACATCGGGGCGCCAACGGCTCAATAAGCCCCTGAAAAACCGTGAATATCTTCACAGACATGGCATAACTGGTTGAATAATTGACAAAAAACAATCTGTGACAATATGCGGAAATCCGGTTGACAGCCCCCCTATTGGGGCCTAACCTTACCTCCCAACCACAACATATAGTGGTTTTGTTTTCAGGTGTCCGGCGCGTCGGATGCCGCTGCAACCCCTCCCAATGGTCTAAAGAATAAGACGGAGAGACGCCCCATGGAGTCCGCGCACCTGCACGCCGTCCCGAGCCACGAGAACATGGACATTCCCTTCCAGCCCGCCTCCCAGGACATCTGGGACAAGAAGTACCGCCTGAAGACCAAGGACGGCAAGCCCGTCGACCGGACGGTGGACGAGACCTACAAGCGGGTGGCGAAGGCGCTGGCCGAGGTGGAGCGGACGCCCGAGAAGCAGGAGGAGTGGTACAAGAAGTTCCTGTGGGCGCTGCGCCGCGGGGCCATCCCCGCCGGGCGCATCACCTCCAACGCCGGCGCCCTGGCCCACAAGCCCGCCACCTCCACCATCAACTGCACGGTGTCGGGCACCATCCGCGACTCCATGGACGACATCCTGGAGAAGGTGCACGAGGCGGGCCTGACCCTGAAGGCGGGCTGCGGCATCGGCTACGAGTTCTCCACCCTGCGCCCCAAGGGCGCCTACGTGAGCGGGGCCGGCGCCTACACCTCCGGGCCGCTGTCGTTCATGGATATCTACGACAAGATGTGCTTCACCGTCTCCTCCGCCGGCGGCCGCCGCGGGGCGCAGATGGCCACCTTCGACGTGGGCCACCCGGACGTGATGGAGTTCATCCGCGCCAAGCGCGAGCATGGCCGGCTGCGCCAGTTCAACCTCTCCCTGCTGGTGACCCGCGAGTTCATGGAGGCGGTGCGCCACGGCGCCGAGTGGCCGCTCGCCTTCCCCATGACCGCCCGCGAGATCGAGGCCGACGGCGTGGACCTCACCGACGCCTCCAAGGTCACCTGGCGCGAGTGGCCCACCACCAACTCCTACCACGTCAACGACGAGGGGAAGGTGGCGTGCCGCATCTACAAGGTCATCCCCGCCCGCCGGCTGTGGGACATGATCATGACCGCCACCTACGACTTCGCCGAGCCCGGGTTCATCCTGATCGACAAGGTCAACGAGATGAACAACAACTGGTTCTGCGAGAACGTCCGCGCCACCAACCCCTGCGGCGAACAGCCGCTGCCCCCCTACGGCGCCTGCCTGCTGGGCTCGGTCAACCTGACCAAGTTCGTGCGCGACCCCTTCAGCGACAAGGCCCGCTTCGACTGGGACGAGTACCGCAAGGTGGTGGGCATCTTCACCCGCATGCTCGACAACGTGGTGGACATCAACGGCCTGCCGCTCAAGGAGCAGGTGGACGAGATCCTGAGCAAGCGCCGCCACGGCATGGGCTTCCTGGGGCTGGGCTCCACCATGACCCTGCTGGGCATGAAGTACGGCTCGCCCGACTCGCTGGAGTTCACCGACCGGGTCACCCGCGAGCTCGCCCTGATGGGCTGGGAGACGGCCCTGGAACTGGCCGAGGAGAAGGGGCCCGCCCCCATCATGGAGCGGGAGTTCGAGGTCACCGCCGCCATGCTGGCCCGGCGCCCGGAGATGGCGAAGGACGGCTACAAGGCGGGCGACAAGGTCAAGGGCAAGGTGCTGCACGCGAAGTACAGCCGCTACATGCAGCGGGTGGCCGAGGTGGCCCCGGAGCTGGTGGAGAAGCTCGCCGCCACCGGCGCGCGCTTCACCCACCACAGCTCCATCGCGCCCACCGGCACCATCTCGCTGAGCCTGGCCAACAACGCCAGCAACGGCATCGAGCCGAGCTTCGCCCACCACTACTCGCGCAACGTCATCCGCGAGGGCAAGAAGTCCAAGGAGAAGGTGGACGTCTTCTCCTTCGAGCTGCTCGCCTACCGCGAGCTGGTCAACCCCCGCGCCATGCCCTACTCGGAGCAGGCCGAGGAGATATTGCCCGAGTACTTCATCACCGCCGAGGACATCTCCCCCAAGGAGCACGTGGACGTCCAGGCCGCGGCGCAGAAGTGGATCGACTCCTCCATCTCCAAGACCGCGAACGTCCCCACCGACTACCCCTTCGAGGACTTCAAGGACATCTACATGTACGCCTACGAGCAGGGGCTGAAGGGCTGCACCACCTTCCGCTTCAACCCCGAGGCGTTCCAGGGCGTGCTGGTGAAGGAGAAGGACCTGGAGGGCACCATCTACCGCTTCACCCTCGAGGACGGCACCGTCGTCGAGGCCAGGGGCAACGAGGAGATCGAGTACGACGGCGAGATCCACACCGCCGCCAACCTCTACGACGCCCTCAAGGAAGGCTACTACGGCAAGTTCTGACGTGCCGGCCGGCACTCAGCAGCATCGACAAGACCGACCGACACGGGAGACAGGAACCATGACCATCAAGATCGAAAAGAAGATTGCCAAGTACGCGGTGGCCAACAAGGAGGAGGAGGCGGCCAGGGCCCAGGAGGCCGCGGCGGCCAAGAAGCTGAAGGCGACCGACAACATCGTGCACATGCACGAGAAGCTCGAGCGCCCGGACATCCTCATCGGCTCCACCTACAAGGTCAAGACGCCGCTCTCCGAGCACGCGCTGTACGTGACCATCAACGACATCATCCTCAACGAGGGCACCGAGCACGAGCACCGCCGCCCCTTCGAGGTGTTCATCAACTCGAAGAACATGGACCACTTCCAGTGGATCGTGGCGCTGACCCGCATCATCAGCGCCGTGTTCCGCAAGGGCGGCGACGTCACCTTCCTGGTGGAGGAGATGCACTCCGTGTTCGACCCCCGCGGCGGCTACTTCAAGAAGGGCGGCAAGTTCTGCCCCTCGCTGGTGAGCGAGATCGGGGACGTCATCGAGACCCACCTGAAGAAGATCGGCATGCTCAAGGACGACAGCCTCGACGAGCACCAGAAGAAGCTCATCGAGCAGAAGCGCGCCGAGTACGAAAGCAAGCTCAGCAAGCAGAACGAGTCCACCGAGGAGGCCAAGTTCCCCGAGGGCGCCCAGCTCTGCACCAAGTGCAACACCAAGGCCATGATCGTCATGGACAACTGCCTGACGTGTTTGAACTGCGGGGAGTCGAAGTGCGGGTGATTCGGGTTTTGTTTAACGCCAAGGCGCCAAGGCGCAAAGGTTGAAGAGGGCAGGGTGACGGGATGAAGGTGAGCCAGGGGATGGGGTGATGGATATGATGCGCAGGGAGAGCGTGGGTTGAATCGGGAAGGGCTCGCCTCGGGGGATCGGGGCGGGCCTTTTTTGTTTTGGGGTTTGGTTGACGACGAGGTGAGAAGCGTTGTGCTGGCCATTGATAAATGGAAATTGGCCGTATATCACGCTGCACCCGTTCGTGTTTCGCCCCAGGATGGATTGTGTAACCTGCTGAAAAGCCGGGGTGAGCGTTATGTATCCGCGAGTTCCTGGAGGTTTGCTGGTGCGAGATAGGCCGACGTTTACCTGATATGGGCGATATACAGCAATGTTCCGTTGTTTTGTACTGTTAGAACAAGAAAATGGTCATGGGTAGAGCCGAGAAAAAACTGACCACATTAAAAGCTAAGGATGATTTGCCCCCTTGGTTCAAATCCAAGCACTATTATCAAGGCTTGGAGGAAGAGCGGTGGCTAGATGAAATCGTAATGAGGCTTTCGGTGCAAACAGTCCTTGAGAACACCGACGACATCCCACATGCCAAAGAACTTTTCGATAGCCTTGTTGTAAATGAAAACTATACAAAAGGCGCATTGGCCTCATCTTTGGGGGATATTTCTGATCTATGGGGGGTTAAAGAGCCGAGTGGATTCGATGCTTTGTACCTCGCCGCGGTAATAAGTAGTTCTCCTCAGGGCTCAAATCTTTTTTCAGAACTCAATACTTTCCGGCAATCTCAGACACCAGGAAAATTGTTCACCGAACTGCCCGAAACATTAAAAGCACAAAAAAGGAAATCGTTCGGAGAACTTATAGATTGGAAATCAGAACCAATTAATCCCTCTGAGGTGATATCGGGGTTCCCCCTTGTTGTCGATCTGGAGCAAGATGACGAAACTCTAAAGATTGCGTTTGAGGTTTGGTTGGCTGGAGCTCGTGCGGAATCAGGGGAAGCAAAAAAACCGTACTCTACTCGAGACTATGCAACATGGCGTGATTACGGTGTTTTGCAGGCCTTCGACCTCCAATTTTGGGCTCGTCTCAACAAGGCTCGATTTACAAACAACGTGATTTCTAATGCAATTTGGCCTCTCGATGAGGTCGATACAACAGAGCGGCTAAGAAAAGTCACTAATCCAAAGATCAAGGAGATATTCACCGATTGGACCATGGCGAGGCGACTGTGGCGGCAAGTCGAGTTATCCAAAGCACTTGCCGACTTGGTTGCCGGAACAAAAAATGAAGAAACCGATTCCGGAAACGCGATGTAGTAAAAATGTTCCGGAATTCTATCTGTAGTTCGCCATCCCTCGATAACCCCAGCCTTATCAGGAAAATGGGGCACGAACTTCGGGTGAGTTTGAGGGTGAGTTATGCGAACTACGTGTCAAAAGGAGCGCTGCAGACAGTGCTCAAATTCGATGGCAAAACAATGTCTTCGTTCAGTGATCGTGCTACTTGCAGTGAAAGTAATAAACTGGCTTTTTGGTTTGATTGTGTTCTAACAAGTAAATTCAGCCGACCAAAAACCGCTGCGCGCTTTTTGGTCGGCTGATTTAAACGTTAGCTCTCATATGTCGACACTGTCAGTTCAATCAACACGGGTAAGCAAGACGTTGTATTTCAGCATTATTTCAGCACTCCTGCTGTTGCTGTCCCTCGTGTTTCAATGGGACATCATCGATGCCCTTACACCGTTTCTCGGTGGGCCATTGCTCGGCTTGGTGTGGCTCCTAGTCGTGATCTCGGCAGTCTTGGGATCCGCCCACGCCTATCGCCATAGGAGTAAAGGTGCATCTGCCTTTGCCCCATTGATGGTTTCAATCGGCACGCTACTCGTCGCTTTCTTTGTCCCATTCACCCAGCTTTGGCTGTATGCCAATTTCAACTTAAATAAGGTAGCGCGAGAGCAAGTGGTAGAAAAGGTAAAGTCTGGCACCTTCGCACCTAACGTCGCGCACAACGACAAACTGATCGCACTTCCAACAGATTCTGGCGTTTCCATGGGGGGTGACGAAATTCTTGTTGAAGGCCCATCCAGCAACCCTTATGTATTTTTCTTCACCTTCCGCGGCATTCTCGATAACTACTCCGGGTTCTTATGGGTTCCAGACGGAGGTAGACCAGAACAGTTTGGTGATGCGGGTGAACCGGGTACTGAAATAGAGTCGTTTGGTGGTAATTGGTACTTCATCGGGAACCGCTAAATGAAAGCTAACCCTTCATTCCAGCGAAAAGGGGTCAGCGAAAAGCGGCAGCGAAAAGGGGTCGGTGACAAATACTAATTATTACCATTTGTCACCGACCTTTTTAACCGTTTGTTCCGAGCATACTGTAAACCTGTCTAAAAGGATTGCGCTGTGATAGAGGCTATCGTCGCTGTCGTTATCGCAGTCGTCGAAGCAGTCGTTGCCGTCATGACTGCTGTAATAGAATTTATCGCTGGTGTGTTCGCGACAGGTGGAGAGGCATTGACAGCAGGCGAAGCCTTTGGCGCCCTCCTGGCATTTATCCTGGAAATTGTATTCTGGGGATTTCTCTGGCTGGTGGAACTGGTGATCGCCCTGTTCACATGGCGCAGGCCCAGGAAGGTTTCGCGGCCCGTCATTCTTTATGGGCTTTATGGGGTCGGACCGGCGTAACTTCTTGTCTATATGGGAAAAGCAGCAATAATTGCATGTAATTAAGGCCTTAGAAGCAGTATTTCGGAGTAAAAACAGACAAGCAGGAATCCAGGGAGTGGAGACCTATGCCGCGAGCGAACCGTTGTTTTCTTCCAGGTTATGTCTGGCACATTACCCACCGCTGTCACCAACGGGAGTTTCTGTTCAAGTTCACCCATGAGCGTCGCCGCTGGCTTCACTGGCTGTATGAGGCACGCAAGCGCTATGGGCTATGCGTACTCAATTACATCGTCACTTCGAATCATATCCATCTTCTCGTACAGGATGAGGGAAGGGGAGAAGTTGCGCGAAGCATGCAGTTGATCGCCGGGCGGACGGCGCAGGAATACAACCGGCGCAAGGGACGAAAGGGTGCCTTCTGGGAGGACCGGTATCACGCGACAGCGGTGGAGACTGAAGGGTATCTCGCGCGATGTATGACCTACATCGACCTGAACATGGTTCGGGCAGGTGTTGTCTCGCACCCTAGAGAGTGGACTGAAAGTGGATATCGAGAGATTCACGAGTCACGGCAACGTTATCGTATTGTAGAAACTGAAAGACTTCTCGGGCTTTTTGGTGTTGCCGACAGGGATGAGTTTCTACAGTGCCATGGCGGATGGATAGAGCAGGCGCTCGCTGCGCGGGAGAGTGTGCGGGATGAAAAGTGGACCAGTAGTCTGGCGGTGGGGAGCATTGCCTTTGTTGAGGGAGTCAAAGAAAAACTAGGCGTATCGGCCCGCTATCGCCACATGCACACTGATGGTGAAGGTTTCTATCTGAAGGAAGTGCGCGAAACTTACTAGGCAATTTGTGCTTGTAAATTGGACGTTAAGCACCTGTGAGAGTCCCATGGAGACAAAAAAGCATTAATTAACAGTAATTAGCGTAGGTCCGACCCGCGTAAAGCCTCGCGTAAAGCATGCGTAAAGGCGTAAAGCGTTGAATCACCCGGAGGCAAGGAGCAGTGACCGACAAACCAGAAGCCCTATGGCTGCACGCCTATTCGGGCAGGGAAACGGGCCTCATGGTAATCGGCACGTCCGCCTCGCTCCGGGCGTTGGGCCAACAACTGCTGTCCGCGACCGGTGAGCAGGCCGGAGGCATTGCGGGGTGGCCCCCCAGCGTGGCGGAGCCTGAAACGATTGGCCCATACAAGGATGTTGCCGAATTCCGGTTGTCATTTCATGTCCAGGGTGGCGGCACGCCGGGCGGTGGCCTTCCATTGCGGCGGCATACGATGCCGGCGGTGTTCATTCTCGCCATCGGCGTCTGTACGCTGGTCGGGGCTGTCACGATTGCCCGCTGGCTATTCTCGGTGATGTTTTGAGGAGATGCGCGCGGTGCCGTGTTGGGTTCTCCGCTCGCTGACATGTTGCAACGGCCTTGAGCGAGCGGGCAGCAGACGAAAGCGGCCGGTAGCAAAGCGTCAATCGTTACCATCTGTTCCCGGCCTCTGTAGCCGGGAAATATATTTTACGGCCCTCCCTGTGAGATCGGTGGGGGGAAACCACCAGGGACCCATCAACTGCAGGAGGTTTGTCGTGTCAGAGACGTTTCGCGGTGGTTGCCTGTGCGGCGGCGTCAGGTACGAAATCCGGGGCGAGCCGGTCCGTTTCTATCATTGCCACTGCAGCCGTTGCCGGAGGGCGACGGGGACGGGTCATGCCAGCAACCTCATGGTGCGGCTGGGCAGCGCTGCCTGGGTGAAGGGCGAAGAGCTGGTGCGCCGCTACAAGGTGCCTGAGGCGGAGCGGTTCACCACCGCCTTTTGCGGTACGTGCGGCGGCCAGTTGCCGCGCCTGCTGACGGAGATGAATGTGGCGGTGATACCGGCCGGTTCCCTGGACCAGGCGCCATCCATCGTGCCACAGGCGCGGATCTTCTGGGATTCGCGCGCGGAGTGGTCGTGCGCGGCCGGAGACCTGCCGGTGCATCCGGAGAACCCGCCGCGCCAGGATGACCCGCGGGCCAGGTGACGGGGGGCGGGTCCGGCATCCCGGCGCCATGCCCCGCTCTGGAAAACGGGGTCGGTGACAAATTCATATCCTTATCGTCCGTGACCGGTCCCATTCACCCGCCAGGCGTCGGGCGGGGTGCCGCGGAGCGGTGACGACGCCAAGGTGCGGCGCCTCGAAGCTTTTCCAGGCGATCGGTGTTTCACCGCGCGGGCAACAGCCTCATTCGTGCCCCCCGACCAGGCCCTCCTCCAGCACTGCCCTGGGCAATCCTGTTACGCCCGCGTCCGGTAGCGCGCGCCCCGCTGTCGAGGCGAACTGCGCACGCTCGGTCAGGATCGGCGGTGGGGCGGGCCGTTACAGTGGTCGTCGGATTGAGGAGGCACACTGGTGACGGAAGAGAAGGCCAGGGCTTACGCGGCGCGGTTCGAGCGGCTGATCGACTACATCGATCGGCATCTGGACCAGGTGTTGTCGGTCGATGAACTGAGCCGCCAGGTCAACTTCTCCCGCTTTCATTTCCAACGGCAATTCACGAGCCACTTCGGGCTGAGCGTGACCCGCTACGTGCAACTGTTGCGGCTGCGCAGAGCCTCGTACCAACTGGCGTTCGACCGGCGGCGACGGGTCATCGACATCGCCCTGGATGCCGGTTTCGAGAACCCGGAATCGTTCTCCCGCGCGTTCAAGAAGAGCTTTGGACAGACGCCCTCCCAGTTCCGAGCCCAACCCGCATGGCAGCCCTGGGCTGAACGCATGCGGCTACCCGAACGCAAGAGGAGTATTCCCATGGAAGTGAGAGTGGTCGATTTTGCCGAAACGATGATTGCGGTGCTGGAACACCAGGGCCCGCCGGAGCTTATCTTCGAAACGGTGCAACGCTTCATCGACTGGCGCAAGAGCAGCGGCCTGTCGCCCATGGCGACCAGCCGTACCTTCGGCCTCGCCTACAGCGACCCGGCCACCACCGCCCCGGAGCAGTTCCGGTTCGACGTCTGCGGCGAGATAGACGCCCCCGTGCCCGAAAACCCGCAAGGTGTGGGCACCAGGCGTATCCCGGCCGGCCGCTGCGCCGTCGTGCGTCACCACGGCTCGACCGATCGCATCAGTGACAGCGCCTACTACCTCTATCGCGAGTGGCTGCCGCAAAGCGGCGAGGAATTGCGCGACTTTCCACTCTTTTTCCACTACGTGAAACGGATCCCCGATACCCCGGAGCACGAACAGGTGACCGACGTCTACCTGCCTTTGAAATAGGTCCAGTCGATAAAACCGGCACGGCATCCTGGATAAGAGGGCGGTGACAGATGCCTATCGTTATCATTTGTCATCGACCCCCCTTAATCCGGTCGGGGCTGACCGGTTCCACCCATCGCATGGGAAAGGCCGCCCGGGTAACCGGGCGGCCTTTTCCGCAACACCTGTGAACCTCCCTAGCGCCCCTGCCGCTCCCGCTTCGCCCGCAGGGTCGCCCGGACCATCTTGCCGAAGGCCTTGTCCTGCTGGCGGGAGCGCTGCTCCCGCCGGCGGGTGTTGGCCGCCTCCTCGGCCTGCAGGCGCAGGTAGTGGTCCAGCTCGTCGGCCGTCAGCCCGCCCGCCTGGACGGCGGCGCGCACGGCGCAGCCCGGCTCCCCCTGGTGGGTGCAGTCGGCGAAGCGGCACTCCGGGGCCAGGGCCTCGATGTGGGCGAAACGGCGCGCCACGCCGCCAGCCACGGGCGGCAGCCCCACTTCCCGCAGGCCGGGGACATCGATGAGGCAGAGCTCGCCCGGCAGGCGGTGAAGGGATCGGCTGGAGGTGGTGTGGCGTCCCTTGTCGTCGTCCTCCCGCGTGGCCCCGGTCGCCTGTCGCCGGATGCCCGCCAGGTTGTTGAGCAGGGTGGACTTGCCGACTCCGGAGGAGCCCACCAGCGCGAGGGTGGTGCCGGCGTCCAGCCACGCCCCGAGGGCGTCGCGGGCGCTGTCGCGCAGCAGGTCCAGGGCGACGACATCCCCCGCGCCCCGCAGGCGCCGGCTGACCTCGCCCGCCACGGCCGCGGGATCGGGGCAGAGATCCGCCTTGCTCAGCACCACCAGCGGGGTAACCCCGGCCTGGGCCGCAATCACCAGGTAGCGCTCGATGCGGTGCAGGTTGAACTCACGGGTGAGGGCGGCGACCACCAGGAGCCTGTCGACGTTGGCGGCGATGGCCTGGGAATCGCTGCTCTCGCCGGGGCGCAGGCGGTGGATGAGCGAGGAGCGCTCCAGGCGCTCCACCGCCCGGTTCGTCCCCGGCTCCACCAGCAGCCAGTCGCCCACCGTGGGACGGGCGATCGGGTCATCCGGGAACAGCAGGCGGCTGCACAGGGTGACGGGGAAGCTGCCGCCGCCGGTGTCGGCGCGGACCGCGTTGCGCTCGAGGTTGACCACCCGCGCGGGCGTGTACCGCTCCAGTTGCTCCAGCGTCAGCTGCCGAAAGAAGAAGTGGCGCCAGCCGAGGGGCTGGAGCAGGGAAAAGTCGAAGAACATTGCCTTGCATCCTCATGCAATAGTCGAGTGACGACACGACGCCGCGAAAGCGGCCTCGCATCAGCGAACGAGGATGAGTGCCGAACCCGGCACCGGCGACGGCGGAAGCCGTCTCAGGTGCGCAGGCCGGCGGCTGCGGCAATGTCCATCGAGCCTCCGGCGTAAAGGTATGGAAAGAGAAACAGGGACATTATAGCGGAAACGCCCCTTGCCGACGCTGCCCGGGTTGCGCAGGTCCTGCCCGCGCAAACGACCGCGGGTATCGATTGTTGAAATTTTGTAGATGTGTCATCCCCGCCACCTTTCCTGCCCGCCGATGTTCTATCCTGCCCTCACGTGATGCCCGGCCGGGTTGTGCCCGGTGGGCGGCGATTCGGAGGATTCCACAGGCAACGGGACCAACGCTTTATGTCATATGCACACGCGCGAGAACTGCCGGGCCGGAGAATGTTCCTGCGTCTGCTGGCCGGCGGGGCCGCGGCCGGGCTCATGGGCGGGCTGTGGGTGCCGGAGGCGGTGGCGGCGGAGCCGACGCTGGGGCAGCAGGTCAACGCCCACATCCAGAAGCTGCGCCGGGCCGGGAGCATCCCGTCCGACGAGCGCACCGCGTGGTCGGTCTACGACTTCACCACCGGCACCAAGCTGGTGTCCATCAACGAGGACAAGCCGCTGCAGGCGGCCAGCATGATCAAGCCGTTCCTGGCCCAGGCCTACTTCTTCCGCCACCAGGAGGACAGCGGCAAGTACCCCTACGACGATCTGATCCGGGCGAAGCTGGAGGCGATGATCCGGCACAGCGACAACCATGCCTCGAACTTCTTCATCAATCGGGTCGGCGCCGACCGGCCGGCCCCTGAACGGCCCCGGGAGGTGGAGCGGGTGCTGAAGCGCTATGCGGGCGGCATTTTCCGGCAGACCTCCATCGTCGAGTTCATCCCCAGCAACGGCAGGACCTATCTCAACCAGGCGTCGGCCCACGACTACAGCCGGTTCCTGTACGCCATGTGCGAGGACCGGCTGCCCTTCGTCAAGGAGATAGAGCACTACATGGGGCTGCCGAACCGCGACCGGATCCAGGACGGGGCGGACGCCGTACCGGGCAGCGTCGAGCTCTACCACAAGAGCGGTTCGACCGCCCACGTCTGCGGCGACATGGGCGTGGTGGTGGCCAGGGACGCCAAGGGCGTCCAGCACCGCTATACCTTCATCGGCATCATCCAGAAGGACAGCCGGGCCAAGGACTACGGCGGCTGGATGCGGGCGCGCGGCGACGTCATCCGCGAGGTATCGGGCCTGGTGTACAACTTCATGCGCGGGCGCCACGGCCTGGTCGGCTGAGCACCGGCCGGCGGGGTGGCCGTCAGGGGCTGCGGATTTCCCGCTGAATGGATTAAAGATCTGCATAATCAAGCGGATGGCGTGCGGCGACCGGCTGCCTGCCACCCTTCTCCCGCGGCTGTGGCTCCCGGCGCATAGGCTTGCAAAAAGTAGGTGATTGGCATAACGTTTCCGCGCGCCGGGGAACGGAATCCAGGTTTCGTGCCCAGCACCGAACTGTCTCACTCCAGGAGAAACTGCATGACCTTTCGCAAATCCGAAACCACCCGCCGTTCCTTTCTCAAGACCCTGGTCGTCGTGCCGGTCGCTGCCGCCGTGGGCTTCAGCAGCCGGGTGATGGCCGCGCTCGTCACCGCCGACGATCCCATGGCCAAGTCCCTGCAGTACACGGCGAACAGCGACAAGCCGGACCAGCACTGCGCCAACTGCACGCTCTACCAGGGCGGCGATGCGGCACAGGGCGGCTGCCCGCTGTTCCCGGGGAAGGAGGTGGTCTCCACCGGCTGGTGCGTATCCTGGGCCCCGAAGCCCTGAGGCGTTCGCCAGGTGCGACCCGAGAGCCCGGCCCTGGCCGGGCTTTTTTGTTCCACCCCCCGGGCTCCGGGCGCACGATCGCGCCCGCCGGCACCCGGGCACGCCGGTTCGCCCCGCCGGCCCATCCAGGCCGCACCCGCCGCCCTGGTCGGCTGGCATAGCGATCCCCGTTGCGTGATCTATCCTGAACTCAGGGGAATCGGTATCTGTCCAGGTCATGGCGCTCCCCGGGTTTCCGCGCGGACAATCCGGAAGCGTCCGCTTTCGCCTCATGAGGAGGTGTTCCCATGCCTATGATCCCGCAGGGGTTGCCGACCATCAAAAGGGGTTCCCAGGGGCCCTACGTGGCCTACTGCCAGAACCTGTTGAATGCCCGTGGCGCCGCCCATCCGGTGCTGTGGGTGGACGGCATCTTCGGACCCAAGACCGATGCCGCCGTGCGCCTGTTCCAGACGATGAGGGGGCTGGTGAGCGACGGCATCGTCGGGCCGCTGACCTGGGCCGCCCTGGAGGCGGGCCCCCCGCCCATCAAGAAGCGCCCGGCCGCCCAGCTTCCCCCCGTTCCGGCCACCGGCGGGCTGTGACCCGCCACGCGGCACAAAAGCCGGGGCAGGGCGGAAAAGTGAAACGTATTCCGCCGGATGGAATCCGGCGGGAAGGGGTGTGTCGGGCCGTAGACCGGCCCTCCTGCGCAATGTCCGGGCGCGGGCGCCCGGTGGCCGGCCCGGCAAACCATCCAGTCGGGTGAGAGGGACCTTGCCTGATTACCGCAGGAGCCCCATGGCGGGCGGATGCCGTTTTCTCACCGTCAATCTCCTGGCCCGGCGGGGCAACGACCCGCTGGTCCGCCGCATCGACCTGCTCCGTGAGGCCTTGCGGCTGGTGAAGCGGCGTCACCCGTTCCGCATCGAGGGCCGGGTGGTGCCGCCGGACCCTATGCACTGCACCTGGCCCCCGCCGAATCTTGATTAAAAAGCCTTGTGTCTCTACTGTCCCTATCACGCGTCTACGACAAGACCGCCCTGGACAGATACGGGAGCCGAACCATGGATTACTCCGTGAAGCTGTTGTTGAGCGAATTCGTCACCCATGACGTGAAGCGGTTCATGGTGAGTCGCCCCGAGGGTTTCGAGTACCAGACGGGCCAGGGCGTGGAGCTGGCCGTGGACGAGCCCGGCTGGCGGGAGCAGGGCCGGCCCTTCACGCCCACCTCGCTGCGTGACGCCCCGGTGCTGGAGTTCATCATCAAGGCCTATCCGGAGCACCACGGGGTGACCGCCAAGCTGCACACCATCGCCGCCGGCACCAGCCTGCGCATGTCGGCGCCCTTCGGCACCATCAACTACCAGGGCCCGGGCACCTTCATCGCCGGCGGGGCCGGCATCACGCCGTTCATGGCGATCCTGCGCGAGCTGGCCTCCGAGGGGCGGCTGGAGGGCCACAGCCTGCTGTTCAGCAACAAGACGCCGTCGGACATCATCTGCATGCAGGAGCTGCAGCACTACCTCGGCCCCCGCGGCCGGTTCCTGTGCACGCGCAAGAGCGACTGCAACTGCCCCGAGGGCCGCATCGACAAGGCCTTCCTCGAACAGCAGATCGACGACTTCGGCCAGAAGTTCTATGTCTGCGGCCCGCCCCCCTTCGTGGAATCGGTCAACGGGGCGCTGCGGGAACTGGGCGCCGATCCCCAGGCGCTGGTCTTCGAGCAGTGATGCCATTGAAGCGTGCGCGCCGCGCCGCGCCACCGCGGTTCGCGCCACAGCATCCGGCCCCGAACCGGTCGCCGTGAGGAGCCCCCGTGAGCGACGCCTGGGTGATTGCCGTTGCCGCCGCCGTGCTGCTGCTGCACGGTGGCGTGTTCCTGCTGACGCAGGCGCTCCATTCCCTGTTCTGGCCCGTGCCGGCGCTCAACGGCGCGATCGCCGGCGGCGTGCTCTTCTACTGGCTGGACCGCTGGGAGACACCCGGGACCCTCGCGGGCGCCGACGGGCTGTTCCCCCTGGTGGAAGGGGGCGTGCTGCTCCTCTCGGTCCTCGGCCTGCTCGGGATACTGCCCGCCCGCGGCCCGCACTGGCTCATCTTCGCCGTGAACGCGATCCTGGCGCTGGCGTTCCTGGGCTTCATGCTGGTCTTCCGGCTGGAGCGCCTGTTCTGAGGCCCGCGGCCCGGCGTCCGCACCCGGGGGCATGATGCGATTCCGCGGCCTGCACCACGTCGAGCTGTCGGTGCCCGACTACGACGACGCCATCCGCTTCTACGACCGGATGTTCGGCTGGCTCGGCTACCGCAGCTTCTGGACGCTGGACATCGGCTACCGCTCCACCTACTACATGGCGCGCTTCCCGCTGCCCCACAGCTACATCGGCATCCAGCCGGCGCGCACCGGCGGGCGGCTCGACCCCGAAGCGCAGGCCACCGGCATCCACCACGTGGCGCTGTGGGCGCGCAGCCGCCGGGAGGTGGACCGCTTCCACCAGGACTTCCTCCGCCCCGAGGGCGTCACGGTCACCGACCCGCCCGCGGACTACCCCGTCTACGCGCCGGGCTACTACGCGGTCTTCTTTCTCGACGCCGCCGGCATCCGCTGGGAGCTGGCCTTCATACCGCGCATCCCCGGGCCCCGGGACATCCTCCGCTCCCTGCGGGCGGCGCGGGAGCTGCGCCGCGCCCACCCCGAGTGGAAGCGCCACCCGGCCCGGGAGATGATGCGCCGGCTGCCCTCCCGCGCGGAACTGGAGCGCTGAATTGACGATTCGCCTTCCCCTGCGCCGGCCGGGCGGGCAGCATGGGCGGGCGCACCCGCGGGAGAGCGGCAGGGAGTCACGGGCATGAGCAACCTGGCGAACCATGTGCTGGTGATGGCGGGCGGCTACTTCGCCATCATGAACCCCATCGCCAACGCCGCCATCTTCACCAGCCTGACGGCGGGGATGGACGCGCGCGTGGCGCGCCGGATCGCCCTGCGCTCGGTGGCCACGGCGTTCGCCATCGTGCTGGCGTTCATCCTGCTCGGCAAGCTGGTGTTCGAGTTCTTCGGCATCACCCTGCCGGCGCTGCGGGTCGCCGGCGGCATCATGGTCTTCCTCATCGGCTATCACATGCTGCACGGCCGCCCATCCGCCGTCCACGCCGCCCCCGAGGGGATGGACGACGGGGCGGACTCCATCGCCGTCAGCCCGCTGGGGATCCCGATCCTGGCCGGCCCGGGCACCATCGCCGTGTCCATGAGCTACTCCGCCACCAGCGATCTGTTGCAGATCGGGGTCAACGCCCTGGTGTTCCTCGCCCTGTGCGCGGTGACCTACCTCTGCTTCCGCCTGGGCGAGCGGGTGGAGAACCGCATCGGCGCGAGCGGCCTGCGGGTCACCACCCAGCTCATGGGGCTGATACTCGCCGTCATCGGGGTCCAGATGGGCATCGACGGCGTCCTCGGCGCGGTGGATCTCTACCTCCACCCGGCGGGCGGATGACGGCCGGCGTCCGGGACTGAGCCCATGAAGACCTACCTTGACTGCTACCCCTGCTTCCTGCGCCAGGCCCTCGACGCCGCCCGCCGGGCCGGCGTGCCCGTGGAGCAGCAGCAGGAGATCCTGCGCGAGACCATGGCGGCCCTGCGCGGGCTGCCGGCCGACGCCACCCCGCCGCGGATGGCGGCCGGAATCCACCGCATGATCCGCCGGCAGACCGGCTCCGCCGATCCCTACCGGCGGGCCAAGATGGCGGCCACGGCCCAGGCGCTGGCCCTCTACCCGATGCTGAAGACCCGCGTCCGGGCGGCCGCCGATCCCCTGGAGACCGCCGTGCGCATCGCCATCGCCGGCAACATCATCGACCTCGGCGCGGCCGACAGCTACGACCTGGGCGCGACCCTGGAGCGAGTGCTGGTCCAGCCCTTCGCCATCGACGGCCTGGATGCGCTGCGCCGGGCGCTGGCGCAGGCCGGTGAGGTCCTCTATCTCGCCGACAATGCCGGGGAGACGGTGTTCGACCGGGTGCTCGTCGAGACCCTGGCGCGGCCGGTGACCTACGTGGTGAAGGGGGCGCCGGTGATCAACGACGCCGTCATGGAGGACGCCCTCGCGGCCGGACTCGGCGGGGTGGCGACCCTGGTGGACAACGGCTCCGACGCTCCCGGCACCCTGCTCGAGACCTGCTCCGGGGCGTTCCGCGAACACTACGACAACGCCCGGCTGATCATCGCCAAGGGCCAGGCCAACTATGAGACCCTGAGCGAGTCCGACGCACCGGTCTTTTTCCTGCTGCAGGCCAAGTGCGGCGTCATCGCCCGCGATCTCGGGGTGGATGAGGGCAGCGTGGTGTTGAAGCCGCCGCGGGCCGTGGCGGGTTGCGCCTGAGGACGCAGCCACCGCGGGCCGCCGTGCACTACAATGGCGATTTCCCCATGATTGGCCGGCCTCGTCATGTCTGAAACCACTCCCTTCCGCCCCGTCGTCGCGATCATCGGCGGCGGCCCAGCCGGCCTCATGGCCGCCGAGGTGCTGGCGGCGGGCGGGGCGCGGGCGGCCCTCTACGACGCCATGCCCTCGGTGGGGCGGAAGTTCCTGCTGGCCGGGCGCGGCGGACTGAACATCACCCACTCGGAGCCCCTCGACGCCTTCCTGGACCGCTACGGCGCCCGCCGGGAGGCCATCGGGCCGCTGCTCGCCGATTTCGGCCCGGAGGCGCTGCGGGCCTGGGTCCACGGCCTGGGCGTGGAGACCTTCATCGGCACCTCGGGCCGGGTCTTCCCCGCGGAGATGAAGGCCGCGCCCCTGCTGCGGGTCTGGCTGCACCGGCTGCGGGCGGCGGGGGTGGCGTTCCACGTGCGCCACCGCTGGCTCGGCTGGGACGCCGGAGGCGCACTGCGCTTCGCCACCCCCGCGGGGGAGCGCTGCGCGCACGCCGGGGCGACGGTGCTGGCCCTGGGCGGCGGCAGCTGGGCGAAGTTCGGCTCCGACGGGGCCTGGGTGCCGCTGCTGGCCGGGCGGGGCGTGGCGGTGGCCCCGCTCCGGCCCGCCAACTGCGGCTTCGACGCCGACTGGAGCGAACACTTCCGGGCCCGCTTCGCCGGCGCGCCGGTGAAGCCGGTGGTGCTCTCCTTCACGGACGCCTCCGGTGCCGGGCACCGGCGCCAGGGCGAGTTCGTGGTGTCGGCCACGGGCGTGGAGGGCAGCCTCGTCTACGCCCTCTCCGCGCCCCTGCGCGACACCATCGAGGCCGCCGGGTCGGCGCTGGTCCATCTCGACCTGGCGCCGGGGCGGGAGCGGGGGCGCCTGGAGCGGGAGCTGGCGCGGCCGCGGGGCGGCCGCTCCCTGGCCAACCACCTGCGCGCCCGCGCCGGCATCGCCGGGGTGAAGGCCGGGCTGCTGCGGGAGCTGGCCGCGCCGGAGGCCCTGGTCGACCCGGTCCGGCTGGCGGCGGCCATCAAGGCCCTGCCGCTGCGGCTGCTGCGCCCGCGCCCCCTCGACGAGGCCATCAGCAGCGCCGGGGGCGTGCGCTTCGAGGCGCTGGACGCGGGGCTGATGCTGCGGGAACTGCCCGGCGTGTTCTGCGCCGGCGAGATGCTGGACTGGGAGGCCCCCACCGGGGGCTATCTCCTCACCGCCTGCATGGCCAGCGGGCGCCGGGCCGGGGCCGGCGCGCTGGCGTGGCTGGCACGGGGCGGAATCCGCTGACCGCTGTCCCGCCGGCGCAGTAGATCAGCCTCAAGTCCGACAGGCTGCTATGCTCCTCTGACACAGAGATAACCGTGGACCGGGCAGCACCGGCCCGAGCCCATGGAGCCCACCAGAGGAGGATTCCGCATGAACCGCACACTGATTGGCGCATGCCTGCTGGCCGCGGCGACGGCCCACACCCCCGCCCATGCCCAGGGCGAGTCCATGGTCACCTATCGCATGCTCAGCCCGGAGACGGCCCTGGAAGTGGCCCAGGCCACGCAGCAATCCTGCCGCGACGCCGGCTACCAGGTGGCGGTGGCCGTGGTCGACCGCATGGGCATCGCCCAGGTCACCCTGCGCGACCGCTTCGCCGGCCCCCACACGCCCGACACCGCCTGGCGCAAGGCCTGGACCGCGGTGAGCTTCCGCAGCGACACCCAGTCGCTGAGCGATCGCATCGGCGCCGGCCAGATGCCCTCCAGCCTGCAGGACATCACCAACGCCCTGATGCTGGGCGGCGGCGTACCCATCGAGGCCGGCGGCTCCATCGTGGGCGCCGTGGGCGTCTCGGGCGCCCCGGCCGGCGACCTGGACGACAAGTGCGCCCGCGCCGGCATCGCCACGGTGCAGGACAAGCTCAACATGTAGACCCGGCCGGTGCCGCGCCCGGAATGGCGCGGCACCGGTCCCGGCTGCCGGTTGCGAGTCGCCAGTTGCGGATGAATCCGCCCCCACAACCCTTGCCCCCTGCCCCCTGCCCCTTGCCCCTTACCCCTTATCCCTTATCCCTTATCCCTTATCCATTATCCATTATCCATCAACCACTTACCCATTGGCGCGCCGATCAATAGTCATTCCATATCATCGGCATAGAAACAATCCAATTTACACATGGACTGGACGCTGTAGGCTGGTCACCAGGCAGAGATCGTTCCCGGAGGGACGCCGCCATGACCAAGACCCTGAGCTTCGCAGTGATGCATTTCACCATCGCATTCGCCGTGGCCTACCTGCTGACCGGTGACCTGGTGGTGGGGGGCGCGGTGGCCCTGGTGGAGCCGGCGGTGAACACGGTGGGCTACCACGTCCACGAGAAGGTGTGGGCCTTCTTCCGCGGCGTGAAGGGGGAGCAGCGGGCCGGGGCGGCGCCCTCGGCGGCCTGAGAAGCCGCTTGACGGATGTGCCGATGCGCCTTGCCAATTACCCTGGAGGTTCTTGATCTGCTATGTTTTTTCCAGGCGGTGGCTGGTGCGGTTCCGCCCCTGGAGGCTCCGGATGGATCGCCAAGGGCGCAACCGTACACTCGAGGCGCCGGATCGAGCGCCCGCACCGCCGCTCCCGTGATTGACGCGACGGGGTTGAGGCATGTGAGCTCAACCGGAAGTTGACCCGGTACCCCGGCCCCATCGAGGGCCCGGGCGCTGCGTTGCATCAGGGAGTGACACCATGTCCGCGTTCCCGACCGCGCTCTCCTACCGGCAGCCCGCCTGGAAACGCCTGCCACCCGAGCGCCGGGTGCTGGTCGGCGTCCTCGTCGTGGTGATGATCCTCGCCTCCGCCGCGCTGGTCTATCTCACCGGCGGGATCAAGTACGTCTACTCCCACAGCATGTACCTGGCCATCCTGCTGGGGGCGTTCGCCTACGGGATGCCGGGCGGGCTGGTCACGGCACTGGCCGGAGGCCTGCTGCTGGGCCCGTGGATGCCGGTGGACACCCTCAGCGGGGAGATGCAGCAGCCGGTCAACTGGCTCCTGCGGCTGGGTATGTTCCTGCTCGTGGGCGGGCTCGCCGGCGCCGGGGTGCAGCGCCTGACCGAGCGGGCGCGGCAGCTGGCCTGGGTGGCCTACCACGACCCCGCCACCGGCCTGCCCGGCCGGGCCTGGCTGGAGGAGGCGCTGCGCGGCGATCCCGCGCTGGCCGTGGTGGTGCTGCGGCTGGAGAACCTGGACGAGCTCAACAACACCTTCGGCGTGGGGGTGGCGGACGAGCTGATCCGGCAGGCGGGGGAGCGGCTGCGGGAGCGCCTGCCCCAGTCCACGGGCGTGTTCCAGAAGGAGGGCAACAAGCTGGCGCTCACCCTGCCGGACCGGCTGGTGGGCGAGGAGCCGGCGCTGGTGAGCCTGGCCGCCGCCGCCCTGCGCGCGCCCTTCCTGCTGCAGGAGGTGCCCGTCCACGTGACCGCCCACGCCGGGCTGGCGCGGGTGGAGTTGGCCGGCGAGGATCCCCTGCTGCGGCTGCGCCGGGCCGGTATCGCCGCCTACCAGGCCCATACCGAGCTGCGGGATCTCCACATCTACACTCCCTCCATGGACAGCGCGGCGCGCGAGACCCAGGCCCTGCTGGGGGAGCTGGGGCCGGCGCTGGAGCACGGCGAGCTGCGGCTGCACTACCAGCCCAAGGTGCGGCTGGCCACCGGTGCGGTGGAAGGCGCCGAGGCCCTGCTGCGCTGGCAGCATCCCCGGGTCGGGCTGGTGCCGCCGGGGCGGTTCATCGGCCACGCGGAGCAGACCACGCTCATCAACCCCATCACCCACTGGGTCATCGAGGCCGCGCTGCGGCAGCTGGCCGAGTGGCGCCGGGCCGGGCTGGACATGGGGGTGGCGGTGAACCTCTCCACCCGCAATTTCTCCGACCCGGAGCTGGCGGGGCACATCCACCGCATGCTGGAGGCCACCGGCGTGCCCGGCGGCTGCCTGGAGCTGGAGGTCACCGAGTCGGCCATGATGCTGAACCCGGACCGGGCGGCGGCCATCCTCTCCGAGCTCGGCGACACCCGCGTCACCATCTCCATCGACGATTTCGGCACCGGCTACTCCTCGCTGGCCTACCTGGACCGCCTGCCGGCGGCCTGCATCAAGGTGGACCAGAGCTTCGTGCAGCGCGTGGAGACGGACAACGGCGCCCGCGAGATCGTCCGCGCCGCCGCGGCCATGGCCCACGCCATGGGCATGGAGGTGGTGGCCGAGGGGGTGGAGAACGCCCGGGTGCTGGACCTGGTGACGGAGCTGGGCTGCGACCTGGCCCAGGGCTTTCACCTGTGCCGGCCCCTGCCGGCGCCGGAGTGCCGCTCCTGGATGGAACAGCCGCGCGGTTTCCCCGCCGCGGTGCTGCAACCGGCCTGATCCGCCGCGGGGCGGGACGCCGCCCGCCCTTTTCCTGGGCCGCGCCATCGGCCAGAATGCGGTATCTCCACCGGGTCCCCCAGCCGCGACAGCCCATCGACCTTGAATCCGCTCAAGCGCCTCGCCTCACAGACCGCCATCTACGGCGTCAGCAGCGTCTTCGGGCGCTTCCTGAACTACCTGCTGGTGCCGCTGTTCACCTACACCTTCGCCCCGGCGGAGTACGGCGTGGTGTCGGAGTTCTACGCCTACATGGGCTTCCTGGCGGTGCTGCTGGTGTTCGGGCTGGAGACGGGCTACTTCCGCTTCCGCGAGGGCGGGGAGCATGCGCCGGAGACGGTCTACGCCACGGCGCTGCGCTTCGTGGCGCTGGCCAACGGCGGCTTCTTCCTGCTGCTCCTGCTGCTGCAGCAGCCCCTGGCGGCGCTGCTGCGCTACCCCGACCACCCGGAGTACATCTGGTGGGTGGCCGCCATCCTGGCGCTGGACTCGGTGGGGCTGGTGGCCTTCGCGCGGCTGCGGGCCGAGCAGCTGGCGGTGCGCTTCGCCGCCATCAAGGTGATCGAGATCGGGGTCAACATCGGTCTCAACCTGTTCTTCATCGTGCTCTGCCGGCGGGCCTTCGAGTCCGATCCCCACTCCCTCCTCGGCGGGCTGTGGAACCCCGCCATCGGCGTGGGCTACATCTTCCTCGCCAACCTGGCCGCGAGCGCCGTCAAGCTGCTGCTGCTCGGCCCCCAGCTGCGCGGGGTGGCGGGCGCCTTCGACGGGGCGCTGTTCGCCCGCCTCATCCGCTACTCGATGCCGATGGTGATCATCGGCTTCGCGGGCATCGTCAACGAAATGCTCGACCGCGCGGCGCTGAAGTACCTGCTGCCCCACGATCTCGAGACCAACCTGGCCCAGCTCGGCATCTACAGCGCCTGCTACAAGCTCTCCATCCTGATGACCCTGTTCATCCAGGCGTTCCGCTACGCCGGCGAGCCGTTCTTCTTCGCCTACGCCAGGCAGACCGACGCGCGCCGCATCTACGCCCAGGTGCTGAACGCCTTCGTCATTTTCTGCGTGTTCATCTTCCTGCTGGTCACCCTCTACATCGACTTGTTCAAGTTCTTCATCGGCGCGCCCTACCGGGTGGGGCTGGAGGTGGTGCCGGTGCTGCTGCTGGCCAACCTGCTGCTCGGCGTCTACGTGAACCTCTCCATCTGGTACAAGCTCACCGACCGCACCCTGCTGGGCGCGGGCGTGGCGCTGACGGGGGCGGCCGTCACCGTGGCGCTGCTGCTGTGGTGGGTGCCGGTGTACGGCTACATGGGGGCGGCCTGGGCAACGCTCGTCTGCTACGCCGTCATGGTGGCGCTCTCCTGGGCGCTCGGCCGGCGCTACTACCCGGTGCCCTACGACCTGAAGCGGGTGTTCGGCTACCTGGCCCTCGGGCTGGCCCTCTACGGCGCCGACCGGCTGCTGGTGGAGCGCGCCGGGCTGCACGCCTTCCTCGCCGGCACCCTGCTGCTGGCGGCGTTCCTGCTCATCGCCTTCGCGCTGGACGGGCGGCGGCTGCTGCGCGGGCTGCGCCCGGCCTGAGGACTCGACCCGGATTTCCCGCCATCCCACGGCTGCGGACGCCGATCCGCTCGCGGTGGCGGAACGCCACACCCGGCCGGATGAATCCGGCCCTACACCGCGTCGGCTACACCGGCGTCGTCTTCGGCTCCGTACGCCCCGTCACACCCGCTTCGCGCCATGCTGGGAAATCGGGCTCAGCCGCCGGTTCCGGCGGCGCGGCGGGTCTCGCCCGAGAGCAGCCACAGGGTGGTGGTCATGGCGACGGCGGAGCCCAGGCACCAGAGACAGGTGGCGCCGATGACGAAGGGCTCCAGCGCCGTGAGGCGCATGGAGAAGAGCACGCCGGCCAGCGCCACGGCCCAGGTGACCCAGCGCCAGCCGCCGCCGCGGGGCGACAGCCCGCGGCCCACCAGCCAGGTGAGCAGGAGCAGGGTGTAGCCCATGACGCCGAGCACCCCCAGGGGAATGTCGAACAGCTGGGCGTACTCGCTCTGCTGCACGGCGTTGCAGCTGCCGATGGGTCCGCACACCGCCTCGGTCCCGGTGATGTGGGTGTAGGCGAGATAGGCGGAGATGAACAGGCCGGTCATCAGGCTGAGCGGCACCAGCGCGGAGGTCCGGGCGCTGCGCCGGCCCGGGCGGCGCACCCGCGCCAGGGCGTGCAGCAGCGCCAGCGCCATCCCCACCAGCACCACCACCGCCAGGCCGTTGGCGATCCGGTCCCGGGCCGGGAGCCCGCCCGCCGGCGCCGCCGGCGGAACAGCGGACGGCGCGCCGGCCACCCGCCCGCGGACGGTCTCGATCCCGGCCGGGAGGAGCGCCTCCAGCCCCGGCAGGGCGGGCCAGCGGGCGGACGCCGGATCCGCGGCCAGGGCCTCGAAGCCGTCCCCGAGCCCCGCCACGATGGCATCCAGCCCCCGGAACGAACGATCGCCCACCCGCACCACCGGCTCGTCCACCGGTGCCTGCCCGGCCTCTCCCGGCGCCTGGTAGACCCCGGCCCCGGCGGGGGTGCCGGTATCGACGGCCGCCAGCTCCAGCCGCGCGCCGTAGCGCTCGAAGAGCAGCGGCGCGACGTAGTCGAACAGCTCGTCGCAGGCGCTGCAGCCGCTGGCGATGAAGACCACCGCGCGCACTTCCGGCGCGGTGGCCGGGCCGGCTTCGGCGGGCGCCTGGGCCGCGGCCGGGACGCTGAGGAACAGGAGCAGCCAGAGCAGCAGGTGAGGAGCGAAACGGGTCGGAATCACGGACACGGGCCTGGTGGCGGATGACGGGACGGGCATTACCTTAGGCACGGCGGGTGATTTTCGCAAGGACGCCTGTCAGTCTCCTTCCGCCGGGTGTAGGATTCCAGCTCGGTTCCCGCGGGAATCCACGCACCGGGGAGGGAGCGCCCATGTACGAGGGGGAGCGGTTCAACAGCATCACCCACCTGCTGGGCGCGGGCGCGGCGCTGGCGGGGCTGGTGGTCCTGGTGGTGATCGCCGCCGGCGAGGGCGACCCCTGGAAGATCGTCAGCTTCTCCATCTACGGCGCCACCCTGCTGGCGCTCTACACCTTCTCCACCCTCTATCACAGCGTGCGCGGCCCGGCGAAGTCGATCCTGCGCCGGCTCGACCACCACGCCATCTACCTGCTCATCGCCGGGACCTACACCCCGTTCATGCTGGTGGCCCTGCGCGGCGCGCTGGGCTGGACCCTGTTCGCCGTCAACTGGGGGCTGGCGGTGGTGGGCATCGTGCTCGACTCGCTGCCCCGCCCGGGACGCCGGATCCTGCCCATCGTCATCTACCTGGTGATGGGCTGGATCGGGGTGATCGCCCTGGGGCCGCTGCTGGAGTTCCTGGCCCCCGCGGGCGTGGCCTGGCTCCTGGCCGGCGGCATCCTCTACACCGTGGGGGTGGTCTTCTATGTCTTCGACAAGCGGGTGCGCCATTTCCACGGCATCTGGCACCTGTTCGTGCTGGCGGGCAGTCTCTGCCATTATTTCACCGTGGCCCTCTACCTGGCCTGAGGGCCGGGCCGCGGCCAGCCGTCACCATTCAAGGACAGCGTCATGAGTACGAACAAGGCACTGCGCATTGTCCCGGCGCGGGCGCGGGATGTGCCCCGGGTCCTGGAGATGATCCAGGAGCTGGCCGAGTTCCTGGAGCTCTCCCACGAGGTGGTGGCCACCGAGGAGAGCCTGCGCGAGGCGCTGTTCGGCCCGCGGCCCAGCGCCGAGGTGGTGTTCGCGGAGATCGGCGGCGAGGTGGCCGGCTTCGCCCTGTTCTACGATATCTTCTCCACCTTCCGCGGCCGCTGCGGACTGCACCTGGAGGATCTCTACGTGCGCCCCCGGTGGCGGGGGGAGGGCGTCGGCCGCGGCCTGCTGGCCTACCTGGCGCGGCTGACCCGGGCGCGCGGCTGCGGCCGCCTGGAGTGGTGGGTGCTGGCCCACGACGAGCGGGCGGCGGCCTTCTACGAGGCCGCCGGCGCCATGGCCAAGGACGAGTGGAACATCTACCGCCTCACCGGCGAGGCGCTGCGGGACCTGGCCGCCGAGGGGGGCGATGACCCCCTCAAGCCCCTGCCGGGCGCTTGAGGCAGGTCAAGGCGCGGCCGGCGGGCGCGGCTAACCTGACCTGGAATCCTCCTCGATTCCCGGATCGGGTGCTCGCTTCGGCCTGCAGCAAACGCGGGCCGTTTTTTTCTGCCGCCGCCGGTGGCGGACAACCCTGACGACGGCAAGACAGGCCTATGAAGACCCTGGGACAGAAGATCGCCATCGTGACCGCCGGTCTCTCCTACCTGGCGGCGGTCGGTTGCGTGGCGATTGTCATCGTGCGCGAGGATGCCGGGCAGATGGACCCCGTCAAGGCCAGCCTGCTGGCCTCGGTGGTGTTCTTCGTCGGCGTCGGCTACGTGCTGCAGGTCATCGGCACCGCCCGGCTCAAGGGGATCCTCTCCCGTCCCGGCAGCGGGGATCACACCGGGGAGTAGGCGGGCGCGCCGCGGGGTTGACGGGTCCGGGCCGCCTCCGTAACTTGCGGAAAACTGAACCGGAGACTTCGCCATCGATGCGACTCGTCCTGGCTGTCGTGCTCGCGCTGCTGCTGCCGGTGCCGCCGGCCGCGGCGGTGTCCCTCGGGCAGGGTGATCAACCCGTCCCGCTGGGCGCCTGGTACCAGGTTCTCGAAGATCGCGCGGGCACGCTCACCCTGGAGGATGCCCGGGCGGCCGCGGCCGCCGGCCGGTTCCGGCCGGTGCACGGCGGGGAGGATCCGAATTTCGGCTACTCCACCGCCACCTTCTGGCTGCGGGTTCCCCTGGAAAACCACCTCCCGGAGGCCTCCCGCTGGCTGCTGGAGGTGCCGTTTCCCACCCTCGACAGCGTCCGGATCCACCTGGTGGACAGCGCCAGCGGGGCCCTGCTCGCCCGCCAGGAGGCCGGCGATCGGGTGCCCTTCGCCGAGCGGCCCTATCCCCATCGCCACTTCGTATTCCCCATCACCCTGCCGCCGCACCGGCCGCTGGCCCTCTACCTCAGGGTGGCCTCGGCGGGCAGCCTCACCGTGGGCGCGACGTTGTGGCCGCCGGAGCGCTTCAGCGTCGCCAGCCGCGATGCCTACCTGGCCCTCACCCTCTACTTCGGGGTGCTGGTGGCGCTGTTCGCCTACAACCTGCTGCTGTTCCTCTCCCTGCGGGACCGCGCCTATCTCTACTACGTCCTGTTCGTCGGCTCCATGGCGGTGGGGCAGGGGGCCTGGAACGGCCTGTTCTACGAGTACCTCTGGCCCGGCGCGCCGGCCTGGGCCAACGTGGCGGCGGTCGTCGGGTTCAACGCCACGGGGCTGTTCGGCGCCCTGTTCTCCCGGGTCTTTCTCGGCGCCCGGCGGCAGGTGCCGGCGCTGGACCGGGTGATGCGCTGGTGCGCCGCGATGTTCGCCGCCCTGATCCTGGCCCTGCCGCTCGTTCCCTACCAGGTCATCGCCGTGGCCACCTCGGTCACCGGCGTGACCTTCTCCCTGGTGGCGGTGGCGAGCGGGGTGGTGTGCCTGCGCCGCGGCTACCTGCCGGCGCGCTACTTCCTGCTCGCCTGGACCCTCCTGCTGGCGGGCACCGCGGCACTGGGTGCGCGCAACCTGGGCTGGCTGCCCACCAACTTCCTGACCCTGCACGCGATGCAGATCGGCAGCGCCCTGGAGATGCTGCTGCTCTCCTTCGCCCTGGCCGAGCGCATCCACCAGCTGCGGGCGCAGAAGGAGGCGGCGGAGGCGGACGCCATGCAGGCCCGGCGCATGGTGGTGGAGACCCTGGCGCGCACCGAACGGGACCTGGAGCATCAGGTGGCGGCGCGCACCCGCGAGCTGAGCGAGCTCAACCGGAGCCTCCACCAGCAGCACGGGCTGCTGGAGCGCCAGGCCCTGCGCGACTCCCTGACGGGCGTGGCCAACCGGACCCAGCTCGATGTGCGGCTCGGCGCCCGGCTGGCGGACGGCGACGGGCTGGTGGGCGTGCTGTTCATCGACCTGGACGACTTCAAGACGGTCAACGACACTTATGGCCACTGGCTGGGGGACCGGCTGCTGCAGGTGGTGGCGCGGCGGCTGGAGTGCTCGGTGCGCAGCATCGACACGGTGGCCCGCCTCGGCGGTGACGAGTTCGTCGTCGTACTGGGGCGGATGCAGAGCGCCGAGGCGCTGCTGGGGGTGGGGGAGAAGATCATCGCCCAGCTGGGCCAGCCGGTCACCATCGAGGGGCTGCAGCTGCGGGTCAGTTGCAGCATCGGCGCGGCGCTGGCCCCCGACGACGGGACCGAGCCGGCCACCGTGATCAAGCACGCCGACCGGGCCATGTACGAGGCCAAGCGCGGCGGCGCCAACCGCATCAGTCCCGCCCTGGGGCTTTCGCGCCGGCTGGCCCGCGCGGCGGCGCCGGCGGCGACCGGAGAGCCGGCGGCGGAGGGAATCCCCGGCTGAGCCGCGCCGGCCATCGACTTCTACCGCGCCCTCGGCGGCGAGCCGCTGGAGGAGTGGACCGGTTTCCGCGTCAGCGGTCCGGCGCTCCCGCGCGGCGACGGCTATGCTTGCAACTACCGTCACGCGAAAAGGAGAGCCGCGATGCGTAGCCTGCCCCTGCTGCTGGCCCTGTTCTGCCTGCCCCTCCAGGCGGCCGATCTGCCCGAGTCCGGGGACCATCCCCTGCTGAAGCGGTTCGGCGGTTCCGAGATCGTCGGCTACGAGGTGAAGCGGTTCGACAGCTACCGCCTGCAGACCTCCACCTACAGGAGCTACGACCTGCAGACCAAGCGGCGCGCGTTCGCCGAGCCGCCGCTCGACATCGAGGGGAAGATCACCCGCATCTGGTACGAGTCGGCGGGGGAGACCAGCTCCACGGAGCTGTTCCGCAACTACCGCAACGAGCTCGAGGCCGCCGGCTTCGCCATTCTCTACGATTCCACACGCGACGACGCCGCCACCGGCTGGAACAGCTATCTCGCCCCCTTCGGCCAGAACGCCATCCGCACCAACCGCACCCGCTACGTCTTCTACGGCGCCGACAGCCAGGGCATCCGCACCCTCAGCGCCCGCCTGCCGCGCGCGGAGGGCGATGTCTACATGGCGGTGCTGACCGTGGAGTGGCCGAAGGACGACGCCATCTACAAGTCCCGGCGCGGCGCCTATGCCGCGGTGGACATCATCGAAACCCGCCCGATGGTGCAGAACATGGTGGTGGTGAAGGCCGACGAGATGGCCCGCTCCATCACCGAGACCGGGCGCATCGCCCTCTACGGCATCCACTTCGACACCGACAAGGCGGCCATCCGGGACGAGTCCCGGCCGGCGCTGGAGGAGATCGCCCGGCTGCTGCGGGAGAATCCCGGCCTGAACCTGCACGTGGTGGGCCACACCGACAACGCGGGCGGCCTGGACTACAATCTCGGGCTGTCCCGGCGCCGGGCCGACGCGGTGGTCGCGGCCCTGACCGGCGAGTACGGCATCGAGCCCAACCGCCTCACTCCCAACGGAGTGGCCTATCTCGCCCCCGTGGCCAGCAACGCCACCGAGGCGGGGCGGGCGCAGAACCGCCGGGTGGAACTGGTGCCGAGGTAGTGTGCGGCCGGCCCCGCCGGCTTCCGCTACACTCCCCGTACGGGCAACACGGGCGGGACTCCCATGCGCAGGGTCATCCTCTACATCGCCACCAGCCTCGACGGCTGCATCGCCCGGCCGGACGGGGCGGTGGACTGGCTGTTCACCGACCAGGACTACGGCTACGGGGCCTTCTACGCCGGCATCGACACGGTGCTGATGGGGCGGACGACCTACGAGCAGGTACTCGGCTTCGGCGACTACCCCTATCCCGACACCCGGGGCTACGTCTTCTCCCGCACCCGCGCCGGCCAGCGGGACGCCCATGTCTCCTTCGTGGCGGACAACCCGGCCGACTTCATCGCCGCCCTGCGCGCGCAGCCGGGGCGCGACATCTGGCTGGTGGGCGGTGCGCAGCTGGTGCACGCGTTCCTGGAGCGCGACCTGGTGGACGAGTTCGTGCTCTCGGTCCACCCCCTGGTCCTGGGCGAGGGCATACCCCTGTTCCGGGGGCCCCACCCGACCCGCACCCTGCGCCTGAAGGAGGCCCGCACCTTCGACACCGGCCTGGTGCAGCTCACCTACGGGCGGCGGATGCTGCGCGCGCCCTAGCAGCCTGCGCCGATGCATGACGAAGTTCGCGCTTTGCACCGCTGGAGTATCCTATGCTACTGAGTAGCAAGGGGCATTGCTGACCGCCCGGGAAGGGCGGTGGTTCCACTCCGGAGGTGCAAGGGATATGTCGAAAAAGCGCAATACCTCGCTGTTGTCGCTCGTACTGCTGGGCTTTGTTCTCTACGTGGCCTACACCCAGTTCACGCTGTTCGTGATCCTGCCGATCGAGGATCGCAGCCCAGGCGAGACCCTGGTCATCAACCGGCTCGAGGGACATCATTTCGTGGAGAGCGCCGACGCCATCTGCAACCGGACCCGGCACGAGGTATCCCTGCTCTGCCGCGGCGAGGTCGTGGCCGGAATCAAGAAATCGGCCCGCATCTTCCTGACCCTGCCTTTCAGCGAACGGCTCTACCTCTGGTCCACGGAGGGCAAGCGCTACAATTTCTGATCGGGCTCTTCCATCCCGGTGCCGGGCGGATCGGCGCCGGGTGCGGTGTATGGATACAGGGTGATTCTCCATGGAACGGAAACCGGATGACCGGCCCCGGAGGGGCCACTGGCGGGGCAGGGCAGCGTTTGCCCTGCTGCTGCTTCTGACGTGCGTCGCGGCGGCCGGCAAGGGCGACGTCCACTCCCCGCAGCGGCGTCTGGCCGAAGATCGGGCGGTCCTCGATCGGGCCCGCGCCGGATTGGCCGCGTCCCTGGACTTCTTCCGCTCCCACCCGGAAGGCTTCAACTCCGAAGCGGCCGGCCGCGGGCGTTTCCCCGCCCGCGCGGCACGGATGTCCGCCTGGGTCGCCTGGAGCAGCGTGCTTGATTATCTCCGGTTGCTGGAACAACTGCGTGACCGGTGGATGCCCCGCTTCGACGCCCGCGACCTGACCCGTGACAGCGACGCCTTCGCCCTCGGATACGGAGCCTTCCTGGCGGGGTACCGCTACGCCCTGGAGTTCATCGGCGAGGTGGAACGCAACCCCTGGATGGATGGGATCCTGGACCAGGATGTCCCGGAGATCGGGCTGCCGGCCGGAACCTACACCAGGTTCAAGATGCACTATCTCAACAGCCTGCGCGCCACCGAATTCGCCGCCCTTGAGGTGGTCGCCGGGATCCGGAAGCGAAAGGGCTGGTCGCCACCGGGTACGGTTCTGTCGGATCGCGATTTCATCTGGCGCATGGGCAAGGGGCGGGGCCTGGTTCTGACTGCGCAGAACGCAGTGGACGTTCTCAGGGGAGGGTTGCATTCCGCCTGGCTACCTGTGCAGACGGGTGTGTCCCGGTTCATGGGCGATACGCGGGTCCGCCGGGAGGGTACCGCGCTGATCTCCGCTGCCCAGGTCCGGAGTCTGATTCCCCGGCTGCTGCCCGGGGACATCCTCCTGGAGCGCCGTGAGTGGTATCTCTCCAACCTCGGGCTGCCGGGGTTCTGGACCCATGCCGCGCTCTACGTGGGAACGCCGGAGGAGCGCCGGGCCTTCTTTTCCGGCCCGGAGCTGCAATCCTGGCTGGAAAGGCGGGGCGGTGCCGGCGGGGATTTCGAGGACCTTCTGCAGCGTCGGTATCCGGAGGCCTATGTTCACAGCCTGGAGGCACAGGCGGAGGGTGTGCCGCGGGTGCTCGAGGCCATCGGCGAGGGGGTCACGTTCACCGCACTGGAGCATACCGCGGCGGCTGATTCGCTGGCCGTGCTGCGCCCCCGCCTTTCCCGGCAGGAGAAGGCCGCGGCACTGTATCAGGCATTCCATTACAGCGGACGGCCCTACGACTTCGATTTCGATTTCCGCACCGACTCGGCGCTGGTCTGTTCCGAGTTGGTCTACAAGGCCTATGAGCCCGGTGGGTCCCGGCAGGGACTGCCCCTGGAGACTGAGACCATCCTCGGGCGGTCGGTGGTCACGCCCAACGGCCTGGCGCGGCTCTACGACCGCAATGCCGATACCGCCGCCCCCCTGTTCGATCTGGTGCTGTTCCTCGATGGCTACGAGCGAGGGGAGCGGGCGGAGGAGTCGACGCCGGCAGCCTTCCGGGCGAGCTGGCGGCGCCCCAAATGGCACGTGCTCGTCCAGGAGCCGCCGGAACCCGCGCTTCCCGGCAGTGCGGGGGAGTCAAGGCTGTGATCGTGGCCTTGCTCCCTGGCGGCGTTCGGCCCGACGCCGGCGCCGGCTCCGCTCATGGAGCGCACGCGCTACAATTTCCACATCGGATGACCCGGGACAGAAGCCGCGGATGGACAGATTCGACGAGATGTCGCGCCGGCGCAGGCGGGCGCACCAGCGCCTGCTGGAGCTGAAATCGGGCGTCTATGCCGCCTTCCTCGACATGGAGCGGGCGGCTTTCGGCGACGGTGCGCTGGCGAAGCGGCACAAGGAGCTCATCGCCGTGGGCATCTCCGTGACCATCGACTGCGAATCGTGCATGCAGTGGCACATCGAGCAGGCGGCGCTGGCCGGCGCCACGCCGGAGGAGGTGCTCGAGGCGGTGGAGGTGGGCATGGAGATGGGCGGCGGCCCCGCCACCGTCTCGGCCCGCTTCGCCCTCGAGGTGATGGAGCGGGTCTTCGGCGCCGGATCCCCGTGACCGTCCACTACCGCCATGTCCAGTTCGGCACCCTGCAGGTGGTCCTGCTGGGCGGGGCCGCGCTGGTGGTGCTGGCGGTCATCGCCGTGAAGGGCTGGCACCCGGCCCTGGGCGTGGCGCTCGCGATCCTGGTCCCGGCCCTGCTGCTGTTCTGGCGCCTGGTGGTGGAGGTGGACCCGCGCGGAGTGAGCCTGCGCTTCGGCGTCGGGCTGATCCGCCGGACGTTCCCGCTGGCGGAGATCACCGCCGCGGAACCGGTGCGCAACCGCTGGTACTACGGCTGGGGCATCCGCTACACGCCCCATGGCTGGCTGTTCAACGTCTCCGGCCTGGAGGCGGTGGAGATCACCCTCGCCCCGGGCCGGCGCTGCCGCATCGGCACCGACGAGCCCCGGGCCCTGGCCGCGGCCATCCGCACGGCGCTGGAGGAGAGCGGGGCCGGCGCCTGACCGGCGCCGGGCCGCGCCGGCGGCGGGGGATGGTGTAGCCTTCGTGACGGACGGTGCAGAGAGGAGAACCCCGTTGGAACCCGAGATCCGGCCGGCGTCGACCGACGCCGACATCGCCGCCTGCTTCCCGGTAATGGTCCAGCTCCGCCCCCGGCTCGCGGCGGGGGAGTTCGTCGCGCGGGTGCGCGCGCAGATGGAGCAGGGCTACCGGCTGGCGGCCCTGCGCGAGGCCGGGGCGGTGCGCGCCGTGGCCGGCTACCGCACCGGCCTGAACCTGGCCTGGCTGGAGGCCGAGGCGCGGCGCCTGGGCTGCGACCAGCTGCACCTCGATTCGGGCCGGCAGCGCGTCGACGCCCATCGCTTCTACGCGCGCGAGGGGCTGGACGGCGGCAGCCTTCACTTCATGAAGCGCCTGCGGGAGGAGCGTTGAGCGCCCGCGCGCGCCCCGGCCGGGCGGCGCCGCGGTTAACGGGGCATCCCCATGCGTGAGCTGCACACCGAGATCCTCATCGAGGCGCCGGCCGAACGGGTCTGGTCCATTCTCGCCGACCTGGCCGCCTACCCCGACTGGAACCCCTTCATCACCGCGGCCGAGGGCGTCCTCGAGCCGGGCGCGCGCCTGACCCTGCGCATCGAGCCCCCGGGCGGGAGGCCCATGACCTTCCGCCCGCGGCTGCTGGCGGTGCTGCCCGGGCGCCAGCTGCGCTGGCTCGGCCGGGTCGGCGTCCCGGGCCTGTTCGACGGCGAGCACGGCTTCGGGATCCACCCGGAGGGGGAGGGGCGGGTGCGCCTGGAGCAGTGGGAGCGCTTCGGCGGCTTCCTGGTGCCCTTCCTCTGGCGGCGCGTCGCGGCGCCGACCCGGGCGGGCTTCGAGGCCATGAACGCGGCCCTGAAGGCGCGCGCCGAGGCCGCCGGGACGCCCTGAATGTGTAGAATAGCGCCTCGCCCCCGAACGTCACGGAGAACACCGGTACCGAGATGGCCAACGAAATCCGCCTGAAGCACTGCCCCAGCTGCCGCATCACCGTTTCCGCCAGCCACGACACCTGTCCCGAGTGCGGCGCCGTCCTGGAGCCCGGGGAGGCGCCCCGGCGCCGGCTGACCCCCGGCCAGCGGCGGCTGCGGATAGGCGTCATCGCCATCCTGGGCGCCCTGTTCGGCCTCATGTTCGGGGCGCGCATGGGGCTCTACGACGGCTCCGGCGGGATTTTCTCCCTCCTGCTGATGGTGGGCGTCGGCGCCTTCTGCGCCGCGATCCTGGGGCGGCTGGCCCTGCGCTGAGGCGCGGAGGTCCGATGCCGCGCCACCCCCAGCCCCGGCCGCCGGCGGGCGCGCCCGCCGACGATCACCGCCTGGAGCTGACGCGGGACCATGCGGTGGTGCGATTCTCCACGCCCCGCCCGGTGCTCAGCTCGGCGATCCACAACGGCGGCCTGGTGGAGGCGGCGGGGGCGCTGATCCTGCGGGTGGCGGCCAACCACGACGGCGCCGCGGCGGGGCACGAACCGCCCCGGGCGACCTTGGCGCGCCGCGCCCGGGCCCTCGGCCTGGCGCCCGCGACCGTGGGCATGATGACCTCCGCGTCACTCGATTCGCTCCGCTACGTGGCCCTGCGCGAGGGCGGCGTGCGGGTGGCGGCGCTGGTGACCGCCGGCGTCTCCAACGCCCGCCGGGCCGGCGACCGGGCCGAGTGGCGGACCTTCGACCCGCCGCCGCCCGCCGGCGGCACCATCAACACCCTGGTGCTGACCGACGCCCGCCTCGGGACGGCGGCCCTGGCCGAGGCGCTGATGGTGGCCACCGAGGCGAAGGCCGCGGCGCTGCAGGGCCTGGGGGTCTTCTCCCCGGTCTCGGGCGGCACGGCCACGGGCACGGGAACCGACGCCACCGCGGTGGCGGGCGGCCACGGGCCGGCGGTGGCCGAGTGGTGCGGCAAGCACACCCTGCTCGGGGAGATGATCGCCCGCGCGGTCATCGACGCCCTGACCGACTCCCTGCGCGGCTGGGTGTGAGGCCGCGCCGGGGGCGCGCCGGGGGCGTATAATTCCACCCCTCACCGGCAACCCACTTCCCCCTGCGCCGGGTCGGGAGCATCCATGGACCTGCAAGTCTGGATTACCCTGCTCATCGCCGCCATCCTCATCAGCCTCTCGCCCGGGGCGGGAGCGGTCACCTCCATGAGCTACGGGCTCACCCACGGCGTGCGCAACGCCTTCTTCGCCGTGCTCGGGCTGCAGCTGGGCTGGATGACCCAGTTCCTGGTGGTGGGCATCGGCCTGGGCGGCATCATCTCCGCCTCGGTGACCCTGTTCACCCTCATCAAGTGGATCGGCGTCATCTACCTGGTCTGGCTCGGGGTGCAGAAGTGGCGCGAGTCGGGGGAGCTGAAGCTCAAGGGCGTGGGGGTGGCCTTCTCCCCCTGGCGCGCCTTCTGGCAGTCGGCACTGGTGAACCTCACCAACCCCAAGGCGCTGGTGTTCCTGGTGGCCCTGCTGCCCCAGGTGCTGGATCCGCACCGGCCCCAGCCGCTGCAGCTCACCCTCATCGGCCTCACCCTGCTGGCGGTGGACCTGGTGGTGATGACCGGCTACAGCGTGATGGCCTCGCGCATGCGCCGCTGGCTGCGCAACACCCGCGCGGTCATGTGGCAGAACCGCGTCACCGGCACGGTGCTCATCGGCGCCGGGCTGCTGCTCTCCACGGCCCGCAACCGGGTCTGACGCCGCGCGCGGCCGGTCGCCCCGCGGGCCGAAGCGGGTTAATCTTTGCAGAGACATTCAGGGAGGGCCCATGTCCGACGTCAATCCCATCGTGCGCCTGCTCGACGCGCTGCACTTCGCCGCCGACCGGCATCGCGACCAGCGCCGCAAGGACAGCGCGGCCTCGCCCTACATCAACCACTGCATCGAGGTGGCGCAGGTGCTGGCCGAGGCGGGGATCACCGACACCGAGGTGCTGATGGCGGGGGTGCTGCACGACACCGTGGAGGACACCCGGACCACGCCCGCCGAGATCGAGGCGCGCTTCGGCGCGCGGGTGCGGGGCCTGGTGGACGAGGTCAGCGACGACAAGTCCCTCCCCGGCGGCACGCGCAAGCGACTGCAGGTGGAGAACGCCCCCCACGCCAGCCCCGATGCGCGGCGCATCAAGCTGGCGGACAAGTACTGCAACGTGCACGACATCACCGGGCGGCCGCCGGCGGGCTGGCCGCGCCGCCGCTGCCTGGAGTACCTGGACTGGGCCGAGGCGGTGGTGGCCGGCTGCCGCGGCCTCAACCCCGCCCTCGAGGCGCGCTTCGACGCCGCCCTGGCCGCGGGCCGCGCGGCGCTGGATACCGGGGCGGACTGAGCCGCCGGGCATGGACGCCGCCCGCTACTGGCTGGCCCTGGCCCTGCTGGTGCTGATGCCCCCGGCGCTCCTGCACTGGTTCATCGTCCACCCCTTCATCCACACCTGGCGCCGGCTCGGGCCCGTCCGCGCCTATGCCCTGGTGTGGACGCCGCTCATCCTGCTGATGATCCTCCTGTTCCAGGCCCGGGGCGTGCTGCTGGCGCGGGAGTTCGGCACCCGCTGGCCGCTGGTGATCGCCGGGGGCGCGCTGCTGGCCGCGGCGCTGGGGCTGGCCCTGTGGGTGCGCCGCTGGATGAGCGTGGCCATGCTGCTGGGGCTGCCGGAGATCGCGCCCGGGCGCTCGCCCCCGCGGCTCGTCACCGGCGGGCCCTACGCCCACGTGCGCCATCCCCGCTACCTGGAGCTGTCCGTGGGCCTGCTCGGCTACGCCCTGCTCACCAACTACCTCGCCACCTGGGTGCTGTACCTGCTCGCCCTGCCGGCGCTGTACGCGGTGGTCCTGCTGGAGGAGCGCGAGCTGCGCGAGCGCTTCGGCGCGGCCTACGCCGAGTACTGCCGCCGCGTGCCGCGCCTCATCCCGCGCCTGAGGTAAGCTGTCCGCCTGTTTCCCGAACCGGAGAGCCGATGCAGGAGTATCTCGCCGCCGGGCTGCTGCTGGGCGCCGCGGCCGGCTTCGCGCCGGGCCCGCTGCTGGCGCTGGTCATCAGCGAGACGCTGGCCCACGGCGCCCGGGCCGGCGCGCGGGTGGCCGTCGCGCCGCTGCTGACCGACCTGCCCATCATCGCCCTGACCCTGGGGCTGCTGGCCGGGCTGGCGCGCCATGACGCGGCCCTCGGCCTGCTGTCGCTGGCCGGCGCGGCGCTGGTGCTCCGGCTCGGCTGGGAGAGCCTGCGCGCCCGGCCGCCGACGGCGGCGGCCCCGGCGGACGCCCCGCGCTCCCTGCGCCGGGGCGTGCTGGTGAACGCCCTCAGCCCCCATCCCTGGCTGTTCTGGATCGGGGTGGGCGGGCCGCTGGTGGTGCGGGCCTGGGACGGTCCGGGCTGGCCGGCCGCGGCGGCCTTCCTGGCCGCCTTCTACGCGCTGCTGGTGGGCGCCAAGCTGCTGCTGGCGTGGTTCGCCGGCCACGCCCGGGCGCTGCTGCGCGGCGGCCTCTACCGGGGCGTGATGGCCGTGCTGGGGCTGCTGCTGTGGCTGTTCGCCGCGCTGCTCGTGCGCGACGGCCTGGCGCTGCTGGGCTGGCCGTGACGCGCGCACCAGGCACTACACTATGACGGAACACGGAACACGGAACA
>NPIE01000611.1_pt2 | contig 118180 bp, 104 predicted proteins | sample 8637661 | NCBI WGS metagenome assembly NPIE01 (sample SAMN07420842, study PRJNA396082) | bioreactor metagenome | isolation source: sample BA12 brine-fed electro-methanogenic bioreactor BA | place: Japan: Kochi | collected 2016-12-09
CTGCTGCTGACCTTCTTCTTCCGTTATATGCAGCCCCTGATCGAATCCGGGCATTTATACATCGCCCAGCCGCCATTGTATTTGATCACCCACGGAAAGGAAAAAGACTACGTCTACACCGAGAATGAGCGGGAAGTGCTGATAAAGAAAATCACATCCAATGGCGGGCGTTATTCCCTCCAGCGCTACAAGGGTCTGGGTGAAATGAACCCCGACCAGCTATGGGAAACCACCATGAACCCCGATAATCGCACCCTGCTGCGTGTGAACATCGAAGACGCTGCCGAAGCAGACCGCACCTTTGACATGCTGATGGGCTCAAAAGTCCCGCCACGCCGCCGGTTTATTCAGACTCACGCTAAAGAAGTCCGCAATTTGGACGTGTGATCGCAACAGAATCCACAAAACCACCCTTTATCTTTGGAGGGGTGGTTTTTTTGTATATCTCAAACACTGAGACGGGGTGATTGAGCCAAGCCGGGCTGATTAGCGATGTGCACCAAACCGAAACACGTACCAATGCACAAACAAGCCAGGGTGAGCCTGGCTTGTGAATGTTTTAACGCATATCGCCGCGGAAAAATCACGCATATCGCTGCTTTATGGCCGGGATCAGGTATTCCCCGAATGACCGGTCGCAGTCGTAATCTGGTGACCAGTCCCAATCTTGCCGGGCAGCAGAATCGTCCAGCCGTTCAGGCCAGGTATCCACAATGCTCTGCCGCGCGGGGTCAACCGCGAAGTGAATGTCCGCTTTTGTGAAGGCCTTCTTAACGATATCAAAAATCTCCTGTGCTGAGATGCTGTAACTGGTTATGTTATACACATACTTTGAAAGGCGATTCTTCGGCACCTCTTCCAAATTCACAAGGGCTTTGATGGCGTCCGGCATAACCATGAACGGGATGATTGTATCCGGGCGAACAAAACAGTTGTAGGCCTCACCCTTCGCTGCTGCGTGCAGCATTTCGGGGCCGTAGTCACTCGTGCCGCCTGTGGGCACCGTTTCAGCGCTGATCAAACCGGGAAAACGGATCGCTCGGAAGTCAACCGTGGTCTTGCCTTCGTGGTCAGCTGCCAGCTGTCGGTAGTGAGAATTGTAATAACGCCCCAGGTGTTCGCAATAGAGCTTGTTGCACCCGTACATGGTGGTGGGGTAATTCCAGTCCTCTTCGAGGACTTCGCCTGCTTCGGCTTTATCCTTAAGGGTCGGAATGCCATACGCGGCAATCGAACTCGGGTAGATGAATTTCACCGCTGTCCCCTGCCATTGGGATTGCTCGACTGCCAACCGCAGCAGGTTCAGCGTGCCCTCAACATTGATGCGGTGGGCTGTTTCTGGGTTATACTCCGCCTTAGTCGACAGGATCGATGCCAGGTGATAGATTGTGGCAATCTCATGTTCAACAACCAGCCTGCCCAGCAGCATTTGATCCAGGACGTCCCCCACGATATAGGCGCTGACCAGGCAGCGCAACGATTTATCCAATGGCACGACATCCAAAGCCACAATATTGCAGTCGGTGTGTTCAGCCAGGTACTGGATGAGACCATGTCCCATTTCCCCGTTGGCTCCGGTGATGAGCACAACCTTTTGACGCATAAACGCCTCCTTAAATGATGGTGAGTTGAGTGCTTGTCAGGTTTCAAAATCAAACCACAGCCGAGTGACCGTGGCTTGCAGCGAACACGCTTCTAAAGGAGAAAGAGGCCTGGTCTTCAGTCGAGGGGCACCGAGATGCTCATCCGCCGGACCGCATCCATGGGCCGGCCAGACACCTGTAACACAATGATGCTCATGTCGTCTCGCGGTTGCCCGTCATCCAGCCGGATGGCCCGATTGAGCAGAAACTCCGCGATCTCCTTGGCGGTGGGTTCCTGTTCTTCGATGAAAGCTTCGATCGTCATGCAAATGTCCATGCTTTGCTGGTTGTACTGCCCAGCATGGTAAATCCCATCCGAAAAAACAACCAGAGCCATGTCAGGCCTGATGGGCAGCTCAACGATCGTTGGCGCAACATCCGGCCGAGAGCCGATCGGCTCGCTGTCAGATGACAGGCAATCCACCATTTCCTCTGAAATCAGGAAAACGGGAATGGGGTTATTGCGGGAGACGATGATCGTGTTGGTCTGTAAGTCAGCGCTTACCACGCACAAATTAGCCTGCACCCGGCCTTCATGTTCAGCATAAATCCTGCTTGCTGCTGCCCGAATTGATGCCCCATCGCGCACCCCTTCGCTGATGTGATCAATCACCCGGTGGCTGACCAGTGTCGAGATCGCCTTGCTGGACCGCTGATCGATCTGCCCATCGGCCATAACGATTGAAATGCCGCCGTTGGGACGTTCGGTCACTTCAACCGTGTCGCCGCTGTTACCATCACCTTGCTTATCGACCTTCGCAATTTCAATCTTTATTTCCATGCTCATATTTTACTTGAAAATTTCCCCTCCACCGAGCAAATTGTACATTTGAGCGGGCAGAATACCGGGTTTTTTCCCGTTCTCGCGGGTCACGACCATGCATTTGTGACAATGAGAGATGATTTATAATCATTAAGCTGATGAAAAGCCGGCCACGGCCAAACAGAGAGGTCTTAAACACATGCAAAATTGTAAACAACCATTTCACAGACAGCTGGCAGCCCTCATCCAGCTGACACTATTCGCATCGTTACTCATCGGCTGCACTCGCATACCCTCACCCGGGGTTACGCCTGGAACACAGGTTGTGACGATAGAACAGCCGATCCACGACACTCTGAATACGCCCCCCAACCCAACACCCCCGGCCGGCCAGCCTGTCGGCCCGGCAGGCATCACCATCGCAGAGATCCAGGGCGCAGGGCATGTCTCTCCCCTTGCAAACCAGGAGGTCACAGGCGTCCACGGCATTGTTACGGTCAGACGGGCGGATGGTTTCTACATGCAGTCCATTTTTCCGGATGATGACCCGGCTACCTCCGAAGGCATTTATGTCTACCAGGGCTTGGTCCCAACAGTCAGGCCGGGGGATGAGGTGTTGGTCAGCGCGGTGGTCAAGGAACGCATATTCGACGGCGACCCGGTCAACGACCTGCTTGTCACCCATCTGACCTATCCTACCGTTGAAATCCTTTCCCGGGCCAATCCGCTGCCCGCACCCACGATCATTGGCCAGGGAGGCCGCCTGCCCCCCACCGAAGTGATTGACGCCACCACCCAGGGGCGGGTGATGGCCGACGGCAGTTTCGATCCTAATGCGGCCGGGCTGGATTTTTTCGAAAGCCTTGAAGGCATGCTGGTGCAGGTCAATGATGCAGTGGTAGTCGGCCCCACAAACCAGTACAAAGAAATTGTCATCCTGCCGGATAACGGCGCCTGGGCAGGCCCCCGCACGCTTCGCGGCGGGATTGTCATTCAGGAGGGTGATTTCAACCCCGAACGGGTTATCCTGGATGATGCTTTGCGTGAGCTGCCCCTGGTGCAGGTCGGCGATGTTGTCACAGAGCCGATTATCGGTGTGATGGATTACACCTACGGCAACTATAAACTTCAGCCCATTGAGGATGCGCGCTTTCTTTCCGGCGGTTTGCAGCCCAGCGATCCCCTGGCTCCTGCCCAGCCCGGCCAGATCCGGGTTGCGACCTACAACGTGGCCGTATTATCAGCCCAGGAGATCTCCACCCAGGCAAGTGACCGGTTCGCAACCCTGGCGGAACACATCGTCCATTGGATGGCCGCACCTGACATTATCGGGCTGCAGGAAATCGCCGATGATGACGGCTTGGGCAGCAAAGCAGTCTCAGCTGATCTGACTTACCAGCGGATCGTCGATGCAATCCTGGATTCGGGCGGTCCGCCCTATGGGTTTATCGATATCGACCCGTTGCCGAATCAGGACGGCGGCATCCCCGACGCCAATATCCGCGTGGGCTTCCTGTACCGGCTTGATCGCGGTCTGCGCCTGGCTGAAGCACCTCATGGCTATGCAGAAACGTCGGTCAGCGTGACAGACCAGGACGGCCTGCCCACGCTCTCATTGAACCCCGGGCGGATCGACCCGGCCAACCGCGCCTTCACCAGCAGCCGTAAACCCCTGGTTGTAACCTTCCTATTGAATGACAGGCCATTGTACGTGATCAACAACCACTTCAACGCCAAAGGCGGCGATCACAGCCTGTTTGGGGCCGTCCAGCCTCCGCTGCTCAGCTCAGAAGTTCAGCGCATCCAGCAAGCCCAGATCGTGCATGATTTTGTCGCCTCCATTTTGGCCATCAACCCCGAAAGCCGCGTGATTGTCATGGGCGATCTGAACGATTTCCATTTTTCTGAACCCGTCCAGGTCCTTCAAGGCGAGCTGCTCCACAACCTGGTTGAAACCTTGCCAGCCGAGGCGCGCTACACCTATGTTTACGACGGAAACAGCCAGGTGCTGGATCATATCCTGGTCAGCCAGCCGCTGACTCAGGCATTGGTATCGTTTGATATCCTCCACCTCAACAGTGAGTTTGATTATTGGTCTCAATTCTCAGATCACGACCCTGTTGTGGCTACATTTTTGTGGGAGTGATCCCCCCTGTTCTCTTATCCTATGTTAATAGGAATGGTGTATAATCTGTTTACATATCGGGGATGATCGGCTTCGACGGGAGAGGCTGGTCCCGGATTGCGAGTCGAGAGGTACCGAACTCGTAAAATCAGTACACAACAAAAGTGCCAATCGCACTGAATATGCAGCTTTACCCCTCGCAGCGTAAGCTGATAGGCTAAAAGCTACGACCTCCAAAGAGGTCTCGCCCCCCACGCCCCGTTCGCCTGGCCGGGGATGGGATCGGCGTCATAAAGCCAGGATGCCATGCAGGACGCCGTTAAATGCATGAAAGCAGGGCTTTCGGGTCCTAACGGCTGGCAAGAGGGTCGCCCGGTTGGCTGGCTAACCTCAAGCGAGATTGAATAGGTCAACTACACTCGTAGATATCCGAGGGTCGATTCTTTCGGACGCGGGTTCGATTCCCGCCATCTCCACCTGAACAAAAAATGCCCACATGGGCATTTTTTGGCTGTGAGAAGTGCATAAATCACAATGAGCGGTTGACAATAGCAAGCCTGCCAGTCACCACTCACCCTTCACAATTCACTGCTGTCCTGCAGCAACGACCAACCCTTTCAAATATGTCCCCTCCGGGAAGGCCAGGTGCGTGGGGTGATCCGGCGCCTGCCCCAGGCGGTAAATCAGCCTGGCATCCACACCGGCATCCAGGGCGGCATCGGCAACGATCTTCTGAAAGAATGGCATATCCACCCCGCCAGAGCACGAAAAGGTCATCAAGATACCGCCGGGTTTGAGCAGTTTGAATCCGTACAGGTTGATATCCTTGTAGCCGCGGGCAGCCTTGTTCGCCTGGGCTGCTGTCGGTGCAAACTTGGGCGGGTCAAGAATCACCAAATCAAACTGCTGGCCCCGGTCTCGCAGTAACCGCAGCTCTTCGAACATGTCCCCTGTGATCCATTGGCAGCGTTCTGCGGCCAGATTGTTAATCTCAACATTTTCCTTCGCCAATTGGAGCGCTTCGGCAGACGAATCGATCGAGAGCACCGACTCGGCACCGCCAGCCAGGGCATAGACGGTAAAGCCGCCGGTAAACGCAAAGCCGTTCAGCACCGAACGGCCCTGCGCCATCTCCCTGCAGCGTTGACGGTTGTCACGCTGGTCAAGGTAAAAGCCGGTCTTTTGCCCGCCGGCCAGATCCACCTTGAAGCGCAGGCCATGCTCCCGGATCACCAGCGGTTCATCAGGCAGGCTGCCATACAGCAAACCAGCCCGGACCGGCAGTCCTTCCAGCTCGCGCACGGCCACATCGGAGCGTTCGTAGACGCAATCGGGTTGGATCAGGTCAATCAGGGCTTCCAGGATTGTCTCGCGCCAGAATTCCGCTCCGGCCGAGAGGATCTGCACCACAAGGGAGTCGTTGTAGCGGTCAACCACCAGCCCGGGTAGGCCGTCAGATTCCGCATGCACCAGGCGGTATGCCGAGGTATTGCCTGACGCTGACCATCGCCTGCGCAGGTCAAGCGCAGACGCGATCCTACGCTTGAAAAAGCTTTCCTCAACCGTCAGATCTTCCTCCCAGACCCATACCCGGGCGCGGATCTGGGACTCAGGGGAGTACGCACCCCGGGCCAGGAACTGCCCGTCAGCGCCATGAATGGCAACGGACTCGCCTGCCACCGGTGCATCCTCCACAGACTGAACCGCCCCCGAATACACCCAGGGATGCCGCCTCAGGAGCGCTTTTTCGCGTCCTTTTTTCAGGATCAGGCGTTTCATGCTGACCGGTCCACAATTAACTTGCGCAGGTCATCCTCCGAAAGGGTCGGAATACCCTGTTTCTGCGCTTGATCCAATTTTGATCCGGGCGCTTCACCCAGGACCAGAAAATTAGTATTACCGCTCACGCTGCCGGTGACCTTGCCGCCATGGCTTTCAATCAGGTTTTTCGCTTCCGATCGGGACAGGCTGGGCAAGGTCCCGGTGATCACAAAGTTCATACCGGCCAGGGGCTTCGGTCCAGCTTGCTGGCGTATCGCCGCTTTTGGCCACAAGCCCTGTGCCTTCATTTTCCCCAGCACGGCCTGGTTCTCTTCATTAGTAAACCATTCCACGATCGAATCAGCGATGTTGGGGCCAAAGCCCTCAATTGCCTCGATTTCCGGCCGAGTGGCCTGGCTGAGCGCGTCCAGGTCAGGGAAATGTTCAGCCAGCGCCTGTGCTGCGACTTCCCCAACACCGCGGATCCCCAACCCAGTGATCAGGTGCGTCAGGGGTTGTTCCTTTGAAGACTCAATCGCGCTGACCAGATTTTCCGCTTTTTTCTGCGCAAAACCCTCCAATTCCAGCAAGGCAGGCACATCCAGCCGGTAAAGATCGGCAATATCCTCGACCAAGCCGGCCTGGACCAGCTGATCGACCGTGTTGATCCCCAGCCCGACGATGTCCATCGCGCCGCGGGAGACAAAATGCTCCAGGTTGCGCACCAATTGCGCCGGGCAGGCGCTGTTGGTGCAGTAGTAAGCCACTTCGCCCTCTGGGTTAACGATCGGTTCGCCGCAGGAGGGACAGGTTTGGGGCGGTGTGTAAGGCTGCTCATCCCCGGTGCGGGCGTCTACGATCGGTCCGATCACATAGGGGATCACCTCTCCGGCGCGTTTGACCAGGACACGGTCTCCAACCCGGATGTCCTTCTCCTGGATGAAGTCAAAGTTGTGCAGGGTAGCCTGTCTGACCACCACCCCGCCGATCTCAATCGGTTCGAGAATGGCATAGGGCGTGATCACACCGGTGCGGCCAACATTCACGCCGATATCGTTGAGCGATGTGGTTACTTCCTGGGCAGGAAATTTGTACGCGATCGCCCCGCGCGGGTCTTTGCCCACAAAGCCCAGATTATCCGCCAGGCCAAGGTCATTGATCTTGATCACCATCCCGTCCACCTCATAGGGAAAGCCGTTAGGATCGGTCTCCAGGCACAGCGCGATGGCATCCTCAAGGGTCGGGCAGTAAGTCGATGCATCAGAAACCGGGAAGCCCAGTTCCCGCAGGTAAGCAAGCGTCTCTGACTGCGTGGCCGGGATTTCCCCGCCTTCATGGTCGACAATCGCATAGACCAGCAGCGTCAGGGGGCGTTGCGCCGTGATTTTCGAATCCAGCTGGCGCAGTGAGCCGGCGGCCGTGTTGCGCGGGTTGAGGTAAGTTTTCTGCCCTGCTTCAGTCAATCTGCGGTTAAGTTCGTCAAAATCCGCTTTGGTGATCAGCGCCTCGCCGCGCACCACAAGCACATCGGGCACCGGCAGTGTTTGTGACCCAACCGGTATCCGCAATGGTAGGGCTTTGATCGTACGCAAGTTTTCCGTGATGTCCTCACCCACCTCGCCGTTGCCCCGGGTGGCACCCTGGACAAATATGCCGCCCCGATAGTGCAGCACCACGGTCAACCCGTCCAGCTTGGGTTCCACCATGAAATCGGCGTCCCTGACCCGATCGTCCAGCCGGGCTATGCGGGCATGCCAGTCCCGCAGGTCCTGTTCATCAAATGCGTTAGCGAGGCTGAGGATCGGCGCCGGGTGAGTCACTTTATCGAAGGCATCCAGCGGTTCAGCACCAGCGCGCTGCGTGGGCGAATCGGGGGTGATCCATTCTGGATGCGCCGCTTCAATGGCCTTGAGCCGCTTAAGCCTCTGGTCAAATTCAGGATCGCTGATCACGGGGTCGTTCAGCACGTGGTAGCGGTAATTGTGATGATGAATCTCATCCTTTAATGCCTGGTATTCCGCTTTAAGGTCTTGGGGGGACATAAAAACTCCCTTTGCTTGCCGAATGGTGTGCCTAAATTTTACACGAAGCCACGGTTAAATGAAAATATTCCCGGTGAGATTCGAACTCACATTTACGGCTCCGGAGGCCGCCGCCTTATCCATTAGGCCACGGGAACAAACCTGCGGGGACTGGATCCCCAAGCAGTCCTATTATACCCAATTCTACTTGATTCGGAGGGTGAATTGACCAAAACAGGCGGTGAAAACCGCTTTGGGCTTCAAATCCGTCCGCGTTAGGAGACGTAATACGGTGGAGCAGCAACATGTCCCTCACCCTCTGCAATTTCACGAAAGTTGTCTCACCCCTGCCCATCAGTAAAAATCAACTGCGTCCTTCGAACCAAATAATCCGTGTTTGCGAAGCGCAATTCATCCAAAAGGTCATCCGGCCGGCCTGTTGCGCCCGGCTCCGCTAGCAGGCGCATCCACAGCCCGACGCCTCCTGATGGACCGGCAGTCACCTCCAGGTTGAGGATCAGCGGCCGAAGGTCATACACCTTTTTGCGTCTGGCATGCCGGATTTCTTCCTTCGCCAGCAGGGTGTTGACCTTCCGCATGAGCACCCCCCGGTCTTGTGGATCGTAAAAAGAAACCACGAATTCACTGGCTTTCATCCGCACCTGGAGGGCGTCCTCGGACAAATCTACCGCTCGAGCGGACTGGATTTCCAGCCCGGGTGGTGCTGAACGCCGTAAACAGGCCAGGACATCTTCCATCTCACGGGGTTCATCCATCCAGAAATCGAGCTGTTCATCGTCACTGACAAAACCCAGCGGCAGCGCGGAGGCCAAATTCAAACGCGCCCGCGGGTGATATCCTTGCGAATACCGGATTGGCAGACCGCTCCGTCGGAGCAGGCGCTCCCACAGCCGCTGCAGATCGAGGTGACCGGTAAATCGCAGGCTCTCGCCTTTTGTGTAGCGCACACGGATGCGGGTGATCGAAGTCTGAGTGCTCATCAGGGGCACTTCCATCCGCCGCCAGGTGAAGCCAGGCGCAGTTCGCTGAAGGAGGACAGAATCCCGCAGGCATAACATCGCCCCCTGCAGTCCGGCCGTGTTTTTCCTTCAAGGCTGAATCGGTAATCATCCACCAAAAAGGCTTTACGCACACCCGCATTGATGTGATCCCATGGCAGGATCTCATCCAAATCCCGTGCCCTGAAGCTGTAGAAGTCCGGGTCCAGGCCGCTATCCGTAAAGGCAGTACGCCACGGCTGGATATCGAACTGGTCGCCCCAGGCGTCAAACCTGGCGCCGTTTTCCCATGCCCGGTGAATGACCCTGGCCAGGCGGCGGTCACCGCGTGACAGCCAGGCTTCCAGCAGTGAAGCCTGGGGGTCATTCCAGGTCAGCTTGACCTTTGAACCCCGTAACGCATCCTGCAGCAGGCTGATCTTGGTTTGAATCGCATCGGTATCCTGGAAGGGTACCCACTGGAAGGGCGTATGCGGTTTGGGGATAAAGGTGCTCACACCAGCATGCACCCGGGCACGGCCGCCGGCGATCCGCCTGCCTTCCTGCAGTACCACCTGGCAAACCTCGGCAATTGCCTGCACGTCTGAAAGAGTCTCCTGCGGGTGGCCGATCATGAAATACAGTTTGAGCGTCTTCCAACCGTGTTCAAAAACCGAGCGGACCGTGCTCATCAGCTCCGCATCGCTGAGTGGCTTATTGATGATGTTGCGCATCCGTTCCGTGCCCGCCTCCGGCGCCAGGGTGAAACCGCCGCCCGGGGAGAGGGACTGAAGCACATCCATCAGGTCCTCCGAGAAGGATTCGATGCGCAGGGAAGGCAGGGTGATGTTCACCTGGCGTTCGGTCAGCAGGGATTTCAAGCCGTCAATCAGCGCGATGATCTCACTATGGTCCGATGAGGATAGCGAAAGCAGGCTGATCTCTTCATAGCCGGTTTGGTCAAGCCCTGCTTCCAGCGCGGCCAGGATTTCAGGCACAGGCCGCTCCCGGATCGGGCGGTTGACCATGCCTGCATGGCAGAACCGGCAGCCGCGTGTGCAGCCGCGCATGATCTCCACGCTGACCCGCTCCTGCACCACCTCAACATTGGGGACAAGAAAACGCGACACAGGCGGCGGCAGCTTAGCCAGGATGCGTTTATCCACTGGCAAGGTTACTGCAGGGTGCATGGGCTGCACCGACCTGATCGTGCCATCCGGGTGATAGCTCACATCCACCAACGCCGGCACATACACGCCCGGGATGCCCGCCAGCCGGAACAGCAGGTCCTCCCGTGATTGGTTTGAATCAGCCCAGGCCTGGTGGGCAGCGACGATGTCCAGGATCACCTCTTCACCTTCGCCGATGGCGAACGCGTCCACAAAGGGGGCTACGGGTTCGGGGTTGTAAACCGCCTGTCCCCCGGCGATCACCAGGGGATGCTCAACCGTGCGCTGTGCGCTGAACAGGGGAATCCCTGCCAGGTCGAGCAGGTTGAGGAAGTTGGTATACAGGGTTTCATACGGCAGGCTGACGCCCACGATTTCAAAATCAAGTATAGCGCGCTGGCTTTCAAGGCTGAACATCGGAATGCCCGCATCACGCATTGCAGCTTCCATATCCACCCAGGGTGCAAAAACACGCTCAGCGGCAACGTCTGCACGCTGGTTGAGCACATCATACAGCAAGGCGATCCCCAGGTTGGACTGACCTAAATCGTAGATATCTGGGAAGACCAGGGCGACATGGGTTTGAACGGAATCCCAGGGTTTGACGGTCTGGTTGAGTTCGCCCCCGACATACCGACCCGGTTTGGCCACAATGGGCAGGACCCGCGCCACCTGGTTGCGGATAAGCTTTGGGTTACCAGCGGGCATACTTAAAACAACCCCTTATAAGAACCGCCATCGACCGTCAGCATCACACCGGTGATATACGAAGCGGCGGGTGAGAGGAGAAAAGCTGCTGCTCTGCCGAATTCTTCCGGTGAGGCCATTCGTCCCAGAGGGCTTTGCTCATTTTGCGCTTCAATTTCTGCTTCCACACTGGAGCCTTTGCGCGCGGCCCGATCAGCCATCAGTTGCTGGACTCGTTCAGTGTTCGTCCAGGAAGGCAGGATGGAATTAAAGCGGATGCCCTCCCTGCCCATCTCAAGAGCAAGGGTTTTGGTCAGCCCGGCCGTGGCTGCCCGGATGCTGTTGGAAAGCACCAGGTTTGGGATGGGCTGTTTCACCGACACGGAGGTTACCGTCAGCACCGAGGGCGACTCGGACCGGCGCAGGGCGGGCAACGCTGCCCGGATCAAACGCACATGGCTCATAAATGAGAGTTCCACAGCATGCGCCCAGGTCTCATCGGAAATTTCCGTAAAAGCAGCTGGGGGCGGCCCGCCAGAATTGGTGAATAACAGGTCAATCCCGCCAAAGCGCTCCAGGGTTTTGCTGACCAGCGCTTCCGGCGTCGTGGGGTCGGTCACATCGCCGGGGACAAGCCTGACCTCCACACCAAAATTGGCCAGTTCCTGCGCTGCTGAAGCAAGGTTATCGGGGTCGCGGCTGTTGATGGCAAGATTGACGCCTTCCTGAGCGAGAATTTTTGCTGTGGCAAGGCCCAGCCCGCGGCTGGCGCCGGTTAACAGTGCGGTTTTGCCAGTTAATCCTAAATCCATGATTCTCCTTTGCTTTAGGTGATGATTTCGATTCTTTCCTGGATGAGGGGCAGGTCGGGCCAGTGGCTTTCGTAAAAGTCAACCACTTTCGCCAGTGTGTTTTCAACATGCATACCCGGGCTGGTTGCGCAGGCAATCAGCAGCTCGCAGCACTGCCAGGTATCCTGCTGGCCATATTCCACCACGGAGACATTAAATTCCTTATGCAGCCGCGCCAAAATCGGTTTGACCAGGCGGCGTTTTTCTTTTAATGAATGGCACTCGGGCAGGTGAATGGTCAAAGACAAAATTCCGACAGACATAGTCTTAATTAAACCCGACAAAGGTAATTTGTCAATCAGGCTTTGGTGGCAGCAGTGACCGGGTTTGTGAGGGTGCCCAAACCTTCAATGGTAATCGAAACCGTGTCTCCCGCTTGCAGGTCGCCCACGCCCGCAGGTGTGCCGGTTAAGATCACATCCCCGGGCTCAAGGGTCATCACCGACGAGATGAAGGCGATCAGCCTGGAAATCGAAAAGATCATATCGCGGGTGGAAGCCATTTGGCGCAGCTCCTGGCTGACATGGCAGGTGATCAGTGCGTCCGCAGGGTCGAATTCGGTCTCGATCCAGGGGCCCAATGGGCAGAAAGTATCAAACCCCTTACCGCGCGTCCAGGTGACATCCGCTCGCTGCAGGTCGCGCGCGGTCACATCGTTGGCAATCGTATACCCAAACACGTGGTCCATGGCCTCGTCAGGGTCAATCCAGCGGCCGCGCCGTCCGATCACCACCGCCAGTTCGGCTTCATGCTGCACCCGTTGGGACTGGGGCGGCAGGACGATCTCATCCCCCGGGCCAATCAGGCTGGTCCCGGGCTTGAAAAACAGGATCGGGATTTCGCCCACCTCGGCGCCATGCTCCTGGGCATGGGCGGCATAATTACGCCCCACGCAGATGATCTTCCCGGGGATGACCGGCGGCAGCAGTCGCACGGAGTCCACGGGCAGGTCGGGGTCAAGGCGGCGGTAAGCCCCCAGCGGGTCGCCATCGATCTCGCCGATCAGGTCTTCATACAGCCAGCCGAAGCGGGGGGTCCGCTGTGATGTCTGGAAACGCAGTATTTTCATAGGAGCAATGATACCATCTAACAGGGTCAAATGCGGTATAATTGTTTTGTCGGGCGGATAGCTCAGTTGGTTAGAGCGCTTCTCTTACACAGAAGAGGTCGCAGGTTCGAGTCCTGTTCCGCCCATCACTTATTACATAATATTTATCCAGGTTTCACTTTACACTGCGATTACCCACTGAGCACCACAACTTATTGAGACAATTTGCTTTCTGGAAAAAAGCACTGCGCTTTGCTATTCAGTCCAGTGCTCATCAAATATGCAATTATTACCTAATCTCGAATCAGGCCTTCAGTTATATCCGGAAAATGTTCCGGGTAAAGCAGCGTGCAGGGACACATGATAGGTTTCTCTTCAGCGATATGCATCACATCAAAATGCACGCCCCCATTGGTAATCCATTCACATTCAGGGCGATCGTAAATCACAGCAATGGTGAGTACGACCCTTTCATATCTGACAGTGATACATTCCGGGCAGTTATAAATCGAACTTTGCAAAGTATACGATCCCAAGTTTGGCCCAAACCCTTTGGTGATCCAACCCTCCTCATTGCTAATATCATTATTCCCATAGATATATTTGTGATAAATTATCCGAACACCGTCAATATTGGTGATTTCGTACTCATAGTGACACTCTCGCGCGCCATCCTCATCCTGGTATTCCTCAATTTCACTTAAAGAGAAGGTCACCTCACTGATAGCATTACATTGGTCAATATCCCACTGTGCAACACCCTGTTGGACGTCAACAGTGTGAGGGCTTTCATTAACTTGTTGCACATCGGTATCCTCTTGAACATCACCATCTTGAAGATCACTATCAACCCGTTCATCGTTATCACTGGATACCAAATCCGGAAAATTGCTTTCCAATAAATCAACAGTCAAATCACTGTAGATATCCGTAGCTTTACAAGCCAAGGAAACAAAGCCCAAAACAATCACAATGAACAGTACAAAATGGGCACTATTGCTTTTCATCATTTCTCCTGTCCGTGCTATTAGCAGGTTTCTTTCTTATTTGTAAACAGGTCAATCCTGTATTAATCTCCACGATTGGATGAAGCTATCGGAATAGTTTAGACCACAAGAAAATCATTTTCATAGTTTGATTGTAATTCAAAACTTTAAGTAGTTGATCTTATTCATACTCGTCCAAGGTTCCAAATTCCAAAAAAACTAAGGGTGATAAGATGTTTCTGCAATATCCGCCTATGGAGCCGATATTTTAAGATTACATCCATAATTTTTCACAAACACCACCCAAAAAAAGGTCGCAGGTTCGAGTCCTAATCCGCCCTTGTATGATTTTATTGCAGTCCCTTTCAACAGCCTTATTACGCTTACACCCCCTCTTACCCCCTCACCCCCGCCTGACTGACTTCGGCAGCAAGGCCACCAAAGGCAGGCACAGCGGCAGCAGACCGGCGCTGAGCAAAAAAGTGAACCGCAGGTCAAACCAATCTGAAAGCACCCCCACCAGGACCAAACCCAATGAACGCAGCACAAAACTGGATGCCATGTAAACGCCATTGGCAAATGCGGGTTGGTCAGACGCGTTTTCCATCACGATGGCCATCATCACTGGCACAATGGCAATCGAGAAAAAGCCCAACAAGACCAGCAGCGGCAGTTTCCACAGGGGACCCGCCTGCATGAACAGGTACATCAGCACGGGCGTGGCAATGAAGGAGACCGCCAGCATACGCCGCCTGCCAAACCTGTCGCTCAACCCCCCGGCCAGGAAGGCACCTGCCATGCCCGCCACCTCAAGGATCGTCAGTGAGAATCCCGCCATCCACAAGGTGCTGCCTTCTCGGGTCAGTAAAGTGGGTAAAAAGGTCGTCAGGGTAGCCGAAGTCAGAGAACGGATGAACAGGATCGCAGCCATCGGCAGCATCAGCCTGCGCAGTCTGGTCAGCCCCTCTCGCCAGGGGAGACCTTCTGCTGCCGCCTGGGTGCTGGTCGAGATGCGGTCCAGCTTGACGTACAGGAAGGCTGAGGTCAAAACCCCCGCCATCATCAGCCAGGGCATACCTTCAAGCGTTAGATACCCAACAGCGGTGACCGTGATCAACGGGCCGAGCGCGCGCCCAAGCTCACCGCCAACCATCCAGATGCTCATCCCCCGCCCCAGGCGTTCACCGGAAAGTGCCCTGCCTAAGACCGGCCCGGTGGCATGCAGAGTCGAGGAACTGATTCCCGCCAAAACCAGCAAAAAGGCAGCCACCCCAAAGGTTGAGGCAACGCCTACGCTGCTCATGGCAGCACCGGTGATCGTTGGGGCCAAAATCACCATAAAACGCAGGTTCGCCCGGTCTGCCAGCCGTCCGATGAATGGCTGCAGCAGCGAAGGCAGTTGGTAAAACGCTGAGAGCAGCCCGGCAAGGGTGTTGGAGAGGGCGAACTTCTCGATCAGCAGCGGCAGCAAGGCAGGCAGGAAAGCAGAATAGCCATCGTGCACAGCATGAGATACCGTCAGGATGGTTACACCCCGGGTTTGAAATTCAGCATCCTCTTTGATGATGGTCTCAGATTCCATGTTGTGTGCCTCAGACGAGCAATATTGACCATTAATTCCAGCCGGATACCCCTCAATCCATCATGGGGATCAAGCCCGGATAAGTGTATCACGGATTGAACGCCCCCAATGGGTTGAACCAGGATTTCAGCGCCGCTTCAGGCCGATTCCAGAACCTCTTGTGAAGAAAAAGCGGGGCGAATGCTCAATCCGCCCCGTGTCGCACACATTTCGGTCAAATCAAGCCGCCGATGACCCCATTTTTCAGACCGCTGATGGACTCCGCCAGGCTGCTTCTATTCCTCTGTGAGTTGGGTTTCAAGCGCCAGCAGGTCCCTGGTGAACAGCTCGAGGTCGATCAGCGCGGTTTCAGGGTCTCTTGCCAGGCCAGCGACGATCAATTCCAGCCGGCGGGGCAGACTGAGCGCCAAATCGGGGTCGGCCCCGCTGATGGCAGGCGTCAGGCCGGCCAGTTTTTCCTGTGTTTCCGCTAATGCCGCCTGAGCACCTTCAAAATCCTCCAGGAACAACGCAATCCGGGCGGCATTAACATCAACCAGCACCTGGTAGAACTGCGTATTGGTCCTCGCAGCGGCCAGTTCTGACTTAAGGCCGTCAATTTCATCCTGGGCATTTTGGTTAAGGCGTCTTAACCGTACAATTTCGTCCTCCAGGTCACTCACCGACTGGTTGGCCTCTGTCAATTCAGACTGGGTTACAGCCAGGGCATCAGCCAGCGGCCTGTAGCGCACGAAGTGGTTCGTCAGAAAGCCGGCCAGGAAGATGGCAGCAGCAACCCCCAGGCCAATCAGGAATTTGCGCAGGAATAGCTGGAAGCGTGAGGGGGTCTTTTTCTCGGTCGCTTTTTCCGGTGGCTGTTCTGGCTCAGGTGCGCTTTCCGGGGGTGAGCCCTCGAGGTCAGCACCTGTCGGTTCGATTTCCTCAGCCATTTGCTCTTGTTCCCCCGGCAAGGATGCCTGTGGTTCAGGTGCTTCGGCAGAAGGTTGCAGTTCGTCAGGGATATTTTCGGTCATTTCATCACTCCTTGGGAGTCAGGATGGGCACCGCAGCTTTATGGAAACGGCCGCATAAAAATGGGAGTGTCCACGTGAATTACTTTAAAATTATAACCCCGCAGGTCGAAAAGCGCATCGCCAGCGCAACCAGCAGCGGATAGATATCACCCTGCTATATTCCGATAAATCGGCCCCCGCCTTTGCCCGTGCAGGATTTCATCGGATATAATCAAGGCAACATTTTTTCAAGAGGAGAACTGCATGATCGCGATTATTACGGACAGCACCTGTGACATCCCCCAAGAGCTGGTTGAACAATACAGCATCCGCATCGTGCCCCAATACATCATCTGGGGCGAGGAACAATTCCTGGACCGCGTTGAGCTGGCGCCCGAAGACTTTTACAGGCGCATCGAAAGCGATCCGCAGCGGCCGACCTCATCCCAGGCCACCACAACAGATTTCCTGGCTGCGATCGGTAAGGCTGCGGAAAACGGCGCCAGTGAAGCGCTCATCCTGACGGTTTCCAGTGCCATGAGCGGGACCTTTCAGATGGCGAAAACGGCGGCCGAACAGGCAAAAATCCCCGTCTCGGTGATTGATTCGAAAGGGCCGACCATGACCCTCGGCTGGCAGGTGTTGGCTGCGGCACGCGCCCGCGATCAAGGCGCAAACAGAGCAGAGATCATCGAAAAGGTGGTCAAATTGCGCGAGAACCTCGTTCAGGTGGTGGCGATGCAGACCATGGAATACCTGGAACGCGGCGGCCGGATTGGGGATGCCGCCAAGTGGGTGGGAACCTTGCTGAAGGTCAAACCGGTGATCAGGATCAACCACGAAACCGGCCGGGTTGAGCCTGCCGGCCTGGCGCGCACCCATCAAGCCATGCTGCGCATGCTGTACAGGAAGTTCTTCGACGCACTCGAGACTGGCGGCCAACTGCACATCGCTGTGCTGCATGGCAATGCACCAACAGAAGCCGAAAAACTGGCGGAACGCATTCGTGAGGAGTTCAGGCCCGTCGAGTTACTGGTGAACATCACCGGACCTGTCCTTGGGATCAATACCGGCCCTGGCGCCCTGGCGCTGTGCGGGTATGCCGCGTGAATCTGAGCGATCTTGAAGCCTTCCGGAGAAAATACGGAAGGCTTTTTTCAATCTATTCACCAGAACGAACCCATTCGTGCCATAGTCAACTAAAAATTGTCTTTTTCAGGGCAATTCCTGTGATATGATTGGAATAAGCGCAATTCTTTTCCCTTTCAATTAAATATGGAGGTAACCCATGAAAAACAGACCAAAATTGCTCAATTTGGTGCTGGTGTTTGTGTTTGTGTTCAGCGCATTGGGGCTGACACCCAAACCGCTACAAGCCATGACTGTTGATTTGCGCATCAGTCAGGTGTATGGCGGCGGCGGTAATACCGGCGCACCTTACACTCATGACTTCATCGAAATCTTCAATGCTGGCCAGGCACCTGTATCTTTGGACGGCTTATCGCTGCAATATGCTAGCCCCACTGGTACCGGTCTCTTCGGTGCTAATGCTACCATGTTGACCGAACTTCCCGATGTGATGCTGCTGCCCGGTCAGTATTTTTTGGTACAAGAAGCGGGAGGATCCACAGGGGATCCCTTACCCACACCTGATTTAATAGATGATTCTCCAATTGCCATGGGAGCATCAAATGGTAAAGTTGTTCTGGCAACAGGCATAACTTCATTGGGTTGCAACGGCTACTCAACACCCTGTGATGCTGACCAATTGGCCCGCATCATCGACCTTGTGGGTTATGGTACCGCAAATTTCTATGAGGGATCAGACCCAGCCCCTGCATTGAGTAACACAACGGCAGGGTTTCGGGCTGGTGAGGGCTGCACTGACACCGATGACAACGCTGCGGACTTCACCGCAGACACACCGTCACCCCGCAACTCCGCCTCACCCTTGAATATGTGCGGCGTTGAACCGTTAATAATTAATGAGTTTGTTTTGGATCATAGTGGCACAGATACTCAGGAATTTATTGAAGTATTTGGTGAACCCTCTATGGATTATTCCAACCATACACTACTTCAAATCGAAGGCGATGGCAGTGGCGCAGGTTTGATCGACAGTATTCACCCTGTTGGGACCACTGATGCCAATGGCATCTGGTGGACAGGTTATCTAAGCAATACCTTAGAAAACGGGACTGTGTCTTTGCTTCTGGTCAAGAATTTCACAGGAGCGTTAGGCAATGACATTGACACCACAAACAACGGTGTAATTGATAACCCACTTTGGTCAGAAATCGTTGACAGTGTCGCCGTGCATGATGGGGGAGTTAACGATCGGGTTTATGGAACGCCAGTTTTGTTTGCTAATTATGATGGACTTTCGACTTATAAACCCGGTGGTGCCTCACGCATTCCAGATGGCTATGACACAAATTCACAATCTGATTGGATGCGAAATGTGTTTTCCATAGGTAGTGAGCCATCAGTTGGTGAGGCAAATAATACACCTGGTGAGCCAAATTTATCAAATGGGTTTGCACCAGAAATGCCGCCAGTTGTCACAAGAACACTCCCAGTCAACAACGGTGTAAACATACCTTTAGATAGCAGTATTCAATTATTCTTCAGCGAACCGATTGAACTTTCTGCCGGATGGTATGAGATAAATTGTAGCTTATCCGGTTTACACGAAGCTACGGTCGATCTGACTGGAAATCCAGTGATTATATTAGATCCAACAACTGATTTTCTCGAACTAGAAATTTGAACTGTAACCATATTTGCTGACAAAGTGAACGATTCTGACACAGAAGATGAAGTTTATGATTACATGTTAGAGAATTACTCATTTACGTTCTCAACGATTCAATATTGCGGCAGCCCATATACCCCCATCTACGAGATCCAGGGCAGCGGCATGACCACGCCTTTGATGAACCAGGTCGTCACGACCGAGGGTATCGTGGTTGGCGATTTCCAGGAGGGCGGCAAGAACGGCTTTTACATCCAGGATCCTGAAGGCGATGGCAACACTGCCACTTCCGACGGTATTTTTGTGTATGCCCCGTCAAGCATGGATGTGTTTGTCGGTGATCACCTGCGCGTGCAAGGCACAGCCGGTGAATACTACAATCTGACCCAAATTAGCTCAGTGATTGACATCTGGCTGTGCGATTCAGGCGTTGCTCTGCCTGAGCCTACGGTTGTTACGCTGCCCGTTCCCAATGTAGAATACCTCGAACGCTTCGAGGGCATGCTGGTCACCTTCCCGCAAGACCTGGTCATCTCGGAATACTTCAATTTCGACCGTTTCGGCGAAATCGTGCTCACATCCGAGCGCTTTACCACGCCTACCGCCCTGTATGAGCCCGGGTCTCCCGAAGTTGATGCAGCCAACACAGCGTACACCCTGGGCAGCATCACCCTGGATGACGGGCGCACGAACCAGTACCCCGACCCCGCCATTCACCCCAACGGTTTGGAATTCAACCTCTACAACCTCTTCCGCGGGGGCGGCCTGGTCACCAACCTGACCGGGATCATGGATTATGCCTACAGCCTTTACCGCATCCAGCCCACCGAGGGCGCAGATTACACCGCCGCCAACCTCCGCCCCGCTCAACCGGAGATCATCCCCGGGGATATCAAAGTGGCGACATTTAATGTCCTCAATTACTTCACCACCATTGATGCCGGCGGCAGCGCAAACTGGATCTGCGGGCCTTCAGGCGATATGGAATGCCGCGGCGCCGACAGCGAACTGGAACTGGAAAGGCAGCGGGCAAAGATCATCGCAGCCCTCTCGACCATCGATGCCGATGTCGTTGGACTGATCGAAATCGAGAATGACCGGCCCGGTCCTGACCCGGACTATGCCGCAGCAGACCTGGTGGAAGGTTTGAATGACGTCATGGGCGCAGACACCTACGACTATATCGCCACCGGCGCCATCGGCACCGATGCGATCAAGGTAGCCCTGATTTACAAACCAGCCAGCGTTACGCCTGTGGGCGACTATGCCATTCTGGATTCAAGCGTTGACCCCCTGTTCCTCGACAATTACAACCGGCCGGTTCTGGCACAAACCTTCATGAGCAATACTGTGGGCGAAGCGGTCACCGTGGCAGTCAACCACCTCAAATCAAAAGGCTCTGCCTGTGTCGGCGACCCCGACCTGGGTGATGGCGCCGGGAACTGCAACCTGACCCGCAAAGATGCCGCCCAGGCACAGGTTCAGTGGCTGGAGAGCGATCCGACCGGGACAGGTGTTGATAAATTCCTGGTCATCGGCGACTTAAACTCCTACGCCAAGGAGGACCCGATCGACGTCATCAAAGCCGGCGCTGATCTGGCGCCGGGAACATCGGACGACTATCACGATATGATTGATGAGATTCTAGGTGAGACCGCCTACAGTTATGTATTTGACGGCCGGACAGGCTACCTGGATTACATCATGGTCAATTCAAACCTGCGGCCTTACGTCACCGACCTGGATATCTGGCTGATCAATGCAGATGAACCGGACATCATCGACTACGACACGTCCTTCAAACTGCCTGCTCAGCAAGCCATCTACGCCCCGGATGCATACCGCTCATCCGATCACGACCCCGTGATCATCACCCTGACCTTCAACAAAAGCCCGGTCGCCATGGACGATTTCTACGAAACAGACCAGGATGTCACCCTGACGGTGGACGCCCTTGAAGGTGTGCTGGCTAACGATTACGACCTCAATATCTACGATATCATCATATTGAACGTGAGGGAGCAACCGCAAAATGGGCAGCTCACCCTGAACCAGGATGGCTCTTTCGAGTATATCCCCAACGCGCAGTTCTTTGGCGTCGACACCTTTGTCTATGACCTGCTGGCTATCCCGCCAGGGTTGACACGCAGCGAGTATGTTGATACTGCCACCGTGACGATCACCGTCCACCCCGAGTACAAGTTCTTCTTCCCAATCAGCTTTGGCGATTAGCCGCACGACACAGTCACCTCACAGGGCTTCCAATTCTGGAAGCCCTGTGTTTTTAAGGATCACTCGGTAATCAGGGCATGAAGATCAACCCGGCGGAAATACCCCCGGTATGCCCGGCTTTCATCCAGCAGGTCCGTCAGCATGTCACGGTAGGTCTCTGCTGCCTGTAGGTCAGGAGCAGGCGCAGCAATGGAGACCCTCACCCTGCCCTGCTCAATCCCGATTTCAAGCTTACCGTGTGCCTGCCAGAGCAGCAGCCCAATCTGCACGGCCTGCTCTGTGGACGCACATGCGGCCGCTAGGCGCTCAAGTTGGGTTTCACCCCCCAGGTGAGAGACCACGTAACGGGCCGCACCCGCCAGTCGGTTCATCAGGCGCTGCTGGTCATCCAGATTGGGGTCAAAGCCGACCACCGTCACCCGCTGGGGTTGAACCCGTTCCATCACGCTTCGCAGCACGGATTGGGCGGGCGGCGCTGTCCAGATGACCAGGTGCGGGGCTTCCTGAAGCGCATGCCTGCCCAGGAAGGGTAAGCCCTCCGGTAGATCGCCCTCCCCCCACACCAGGGCATCAGGGCTTTCCCCTATCAGCCGCGCTAAGCGAGCATGTGGGTTGCTGACCTCCCGCCAATCAATGATCTCCACGTGGCGTTTTTCAATCTCCTTTACACCAGCCTCAGAGAGACGAAAATCGACCCACTCTGCACTCAACTGGGGCGTGCCCTTGTAATCGCTGCGGGAGAGCTTGCACACCAGGTCAAATGCCGCTTCGGGCAGCGGCTCATCCCCGCCGTTCCACCACACAAGGCGCAATGCGTTACCTTCACGGTCTATCACCTGCACCTGGCGGTGTTCTCCCTCAACCCCGATCGGCGCACCTGAAACCAACCTCAGGTCACGCAGCAGGAAAAGCAGCGGCGGATTCCCGGGGCCAAAGGGCCCCAGGCGCTCGATCTCCTCCACCAGGCCCATATCGAGCTGGTCAAGGGCAGCCTCCCGGGTAATGTGGATCTCTCGCACCACCGGCGCACCCTGCAACTGGTCTTCAACGGCTTCGTAAAAGCGCCGTTTGAAGGCGTTTAGATGCCTGGCGGGCAGTGAGAGACCTGCCGCCATGGGATGCCCGCCGTACCCGTTCAGCAGGTCAGCCTGGGCGGCGATCGCCCGGGTGATATTCACCCCGGGCACCGAACGTGCGGAACCGTGGATTGGATCCTCACCGGTTAACAGGATGGCCGGCTTCTGATATCGCTCCACCAGCCGGTTGGCCACAATTCCGACCACACCCGCAGGCCAGGCAGGATGGTGCAGAACAATGGCCGGCGCGTGCCGATCAGCGCTGGAGCCAGCCAGCATTTTCAGCGCGCCTTGTTCCACATTGCGGGTTTCTGAGCGGCGCTTGATGTTCAGCCCTTCAACCAGGTTGGCCAGCTGGCGCGCCCGGCTGGTATCCGCCGTGGTGAGCAGCTCAACCATCGGGTTAGCGTCCCCGAGACGGCCTACGGCGTTCAGCCGCGGCGCAATCTGGAACCCGATATGCCCTTCGTCCAGGGTGGAGGGGTTCAGATCAGCGTTTTGGTACAGCATTCTCAGCCCTACCCGGCCCGTCTCACGCAGACGGCGCAGACCGTTTTGGAGCAGGTAGCGGGTATCCCCGTGCAGCTCCGCCATATCCGCCACCACGCCCAGCGCAACCAGCTCCTGCAAGGCGCCCAAATCCAAATCGCATCCCACATACGCAGCCAACCCTTCGATCAGCTTATATGCCACCCCAACTCCCGGCAGAGTCCGCAGGGGGTGGCCTGGCAAGAGCCGCTGGGGGTTGATGACCGCGTGCGCAGGGGGCAGGCTCTCACCCAGGATATGATGGTCGGTCACGATCACCGGGATAGCGAGGTTGCGCAAGATTTGCAGGCTTTCATGCTCCGTGATGCCCGTGTCGCAGGTCAGCAGCAGGTCGAACCCCTGGGCCAATTCCTTTGCCAAAGCCTGTTTATGAATGCCGTGGGGTTCGCTGGCGCGCACCGGGATGTGATACCGGACATGCGCCCCCAGCCAGCGCAGCCCTTCGACCAGCACGGCGGTGGCAGTCTGCCCGTCGACGTCAAAATCGCCCCACACGAGGATCGTCTCCTGTGCCTCAATAGCCCCGGCGAGCAAGCTGCAGGCGAGGTCCACATCCGGCATCTCTCCGGGCGGCGTGGGCAGATATGCTTCCGGGTCGAGAAAGGCGCGGGCAGCCTCAATCGAGTGGATTCCACGCTGGTAGAGGGTTTCTGCCACCAGGGGATGCCCGCCAATGGCAGCCTGAAATCCATCCGGTACCACAGTCTTTTCAGGCATTACCCAGCGGATATCCGCAGCCATCAGATCTTAACCTCAGGGATATCTTCGAAGGCCATGTCGATGGCCGCTTCTTCCGGTTGCAGATCAAAGTCATCAAAGTCAGCCAGGGCGCCAGCCTTAACACCCCGGTCGCAATGCGAACGGTAAACGCAATAGCGGCAACGGCTGACCTCGCTGGTGCGCTCGAAGTCTGCCGCTTCAGAGGTGCAGATCCTCTCAATCAGGCGTGAAAGGTCGGTTCGGTCACGGTCGTAGGCTGCCCGGGAGTATGGCAGGCTGATCGGCGTTTGGGGATGCGCGGCAAACCAGTAGTTCATCACGATTTGCTCAGGTGTGGCCTGTTCACCGTCCAGCAGGGCTGGGCTGGCGTCGGCCAGAAGCATACGGTACAACCGGGTTTGGATCCGCTCCAAGAGCCAGTCTTTGCGAGGTGCTTTCTGCGAGGTCTTCCAATCAAAAATCGTCAGCCCACCCACCTCGTCAGCGAGGATCAGGTCATATTTTGCTACCAAACGCTGTCCGGCCAACCGGGTGCTGAGGATTATCTCGACCCAGCGCTGGCATTGCAGCCAGTTTGGCACATGGACCAGGAAATCCGACCACCAGGAGCGCAAATCGGGGTATGGGTCGCGCTCTGACTGCTCGCTGACTTGCGCTTCTGGGATACCCAGCAGGTATTGCTGTGCCAGACGGTGAAACTGCGCCCCCGCCTGCATGCGCAGCTCAAATTCATGCGCATCTTCAACCACCAGTGCCGGCCAGCGGGTGCGCAACACATACCGCAGGAAAAAGCGGTAAGGGCAATCGAGGTAGTCCTGCAAGTTGCCCTGGGTGAAGTCAAAATGCTCAGGCAGGGTCATGATTTACCCTCCAAATGGTTGATCAGTGCCACAAAACTCACCGCCGGGCGGTTTTTGTTCGCCGTACGGCCGGTATTCCAGGTGGCGGTCAACCAGCGACGGGCGCGGGTGATGCCCACGAACAACAACCGCAACCGCTCACGGATAAATTCCTGGCGCGCTTCCATCGATGCCTGCCCGGGCTGATACCAATCAAAGGGATGGTCCGCCATTAAGGTCTCAAGCTGAGCCAGCGTTTCCGCCTCCAGGTTGAGCTGATCCTTTACAAACCATTTTTCAGGCTGGTATTGGTCATAAGCCTCCCCTGACGGGAAATTGTAATTGTTCAATGCTGTCAGAAATACGTGATCCCATTCAAGACCCTTAGCTTTGTGCATGGTTGCGACCGCCACCTGCCCGGGATAGCGGTCCGGGTCGAAAGCGTTCTCCTCGGGCGAGAAGCCGAGGTAATTCCGTTCGTGTTTGGCGATGGTCGCCAGCTCAGCGGTGAATTCCGGCAGGCGCCAATCCGGGTGGGCATTGCTGAATTGCCGCAAGAGGGTGGAAAGCTTATACGCCAGGGCTAATTCAACCTGGTCGAGGAATAAATCCTGCGCCAGGGTCAGCAAGAGCTGGTCAATGGGCAGGTACACCGCCGCCTGCCAACGCTGCACCACGTCTCGGAATGCTTCCAATTCATCCTGGAGGGCTTGGTCTTGATGCTGTTCGCTAATCTCCGCCAGCCAATCCTTTGTGAGCGACGGCCATAGGTAATCCTCCAGGTTTTTACAACCATCAATCAGGGTTGCGATGCTTTTGTGATACTTCCAGGCCTCTTCATCCTCGCGCTCCGCACGGCGCCAAACCCGGTAAGCTGCAGATAAATTGCGGCTGGAGGTTGGGTCGCCCAGGTAGCGCAGAATCATGGCGATGGCGCCCGTGGAGAGCCGAGTTGTGCTGGTGGAACGCAGCAGGCTGTCCACGCAGGGGATCTTCCGGCGCTTGAGAAGGTCAACAAACTTGTACGCACGGTCATTACGCAGGCACAGGATAGCTGCCGTCTGGTCGGGGTGGTCAGCAATAAAGGCCTCAGCCGCATCGACCACAAAATGGAGCTCCTGTTCGGACGTCAGCCCGCGCTCGACCACGCGGATGCACGCCGGGCAGTCCGGAGGGTTGGGCTGTGGGTCATCCGGCAGTGTGGGCAGGATCAGCGGCGGGGTCAGTGAACGCCGAGCTTCCAGGTTGGGGTGGGCTGCTTGCGTCCAGGTGATCAGGTGATTGGCTAAATCGATGATAGATTGGGTAGAACGTCCGCTCTCGTCCAGGGTGCGCGGCACCACCTCCGGCGATTCGAGGAATTGCAGCAGGTATTCAGGGCTGGCAGTGGTAAAACTCTCGTAAATGGCCTGGTTCGGGTCGCCCACCCGCACCCAGTTGCCGCCCTCGCCAGCCAGCAAAGACAGGATCTCCTGCTGGAGGCGGCTCGAATCCTGGGCTTCGTCCTCCAGGATGTATGGCCACCGCTGGCGCAGCAAGGTCACCAGTGTCGGGTCTGACCTGAGGCAGCGCAGCGCCAGGCGGATCAGATCATCAAAATCGACGCCGCCCCGATAGCTCAGAGCAGCCTGGTACTCGCTGTACATCGCAACGCCCATCTCGACCAGCGGCAGGGGAAGGGCGGTTCTTTCCAGGCTACCTTTCAATACGGCAGGAGTCCATTCGCGGTCTTTCGCCAGGCGGATAAAGGCATTGGCCAGCGATTCGACCATCCCGGGCAGGTTCTTGGGGTCGTTGAAGACTTTATTTTTCTGGTAGTCCTCATACGCCAGGTAGGGGTCCAGAAAGTCAGAGTGAACGGCCAGCCAGTCCTCAGCGACTCGCTTCTTGATCCGTCCGCATTCAGCTTCATCAAGGATCTGGTAACCCGTACCCAGACCTGCCAGGTCAGGCCGCTCACGGACAATATCATTGGCCAGACCATGCAGGGTGCGCACCCGGTACCCGTAACCAGGCATCAAGCCCTCAAGCTCGAGCTGTGCGCTGATGCGCGAGGAAAAGTTGTCCACCGCGGCGTTGACCAGGGTGACCACCAAGATCTCCTGGTCAGGCTCTACAGCGCCTATTTTGATCAGGTTGGCAGCCAAATAGGCCAGCGTCCAGGTTTTTCCGCTGCCCGGCACAGCGCTGATGCCCATACGCCCGGCCTGATAGCGCAAAATGGCTTCCTGCCCGGGGCGCAGTTGAATGGCTGGTGTGGTCATGGGGTCCTCCTGAGCGATTGGCGCCAGGCTTCGGTGATCACGCGCACCATCAGCCCGCGATTCTCGTAACCCCGGATATCCAGCGCACTCATGCCCACATATACCTTGTTTCGGCAGCGGTTGAGCAATCCGAGCGTCAGCCGCCGCAAAGTCTCCTGGGCGGCATCTTGCTCATTTTCAGCATCCCACAGCTGACCCGCCTCCCAATGCCGGCTGAGCACGTAGGGATGGGTCAGGGGCTGGTCCAGGCGCTGATACCAGCTCGGGCTGCCAATATCCAGCCAAAATTGCACGTCCACCGGCTGGTTGCTGAGCAAAAAGGTATACGCGGGGGCCATAAACACCGCGTCCGGCGAGCGCTGCTCCCAGGAGCGGATATACTGAGCCGCGATCACGCCATCCTGCACCATCTGGATATATTCCCTGCCAACCTCAAAATCAGCGCCAGGTACGTGTTTATCCACGGTCCAGCGGAATTTCTGGATCGATTCGATCAGCATGGCCACCGTGTTGGCGCCATCCAGGTCGTCGTGGAATCCAAATCCGGGCTGGCTGAACACTTCTCCAAACAACCGGTTCAGGAAGAAATCCAGGATCAGGCCTTCTTCTTCAGAAGCCATCTTTAGCCAGCGCTGTAAGCGGTCGTAGCGTTCACCCACACTAAACGTGATGCGCTCTCTGACCTCTGATGAGACCGTTTCAAAGGCCTGCAAAGGGAATTCGCTGCCGCCGGGATGATAAACCTGTCTGGTGAGCAGCTGGGCTCTCACCAGGTCAAGCCCTTCGATGGCATGCATCAGCGCCAGGGCCAGGTTGGACCGCTGGGGCGTCAGGGACCACCCCGGAAAGGCAACGGATGCCAGGGTCAGCAGGGTTTGCGTGGCGATCTCATCCCGCAAAGCCCGAGAAGGCCGGTGAGATTGGTAAGGGATGCCGCGCTGGCCCAATTGATCGGCCAGGGAGAAGCGCATCACATCCGGCATGAACGGCGCCAGCAAGACGATCTCCCCTGGGGGCACACCCTCATTGATCAAATCTGAAACCTGGTCGGCCACCCAGGCAATCATCGCCGGAAACAGCCTGATGCTTTCCGCCGGCCTGGCTAAAGCCTCTCGGATGGCCTCTCCCGGGGTGGGATCTCCGGGCACAGACCTGCCCTGCAAGCGCCCGATCACCGTATGAATCCCGCTTTTAAGCTGTGCGACGCCGGAAGAATTGACCAGGTTTTCCATAAACCACAAATGGGTCTCGCATTCTGCCTGCAGTGAAGCCGCACTATCCACGTCTGCGCCGAGGAAGGAACGAAAACCTGCATCTTCATCGAAGATCAGCAGCGCAGAATCAAATGCCGGGAGCCATGCCCTGAGCACATCGTGGCTGACAGGTGTATCTTCCTCCAGGTTGTCGGCGATCAGATGACGGTAGGTGTTTTTCAGGTAATCGCGGCACAACTCGAGTGGCCAAAGGTGCTTCAGGAAAACTTCCACCTGCAGCGAAAAGTCCAACAGGTTGTACTCAAGGCAAAACAGCCTGAAGCGGTCAATACACACCTGGGCGTCGTCATAAATGTTCAATTGCTCGATGTTGCCGATCCAGGCAGATTTCAGGCGGGCGCTGAGTTCCTGGTGGGGAAAGCCAACAATGGCTGCTTTATTAAGGTTGTCTAAAAGTTGTGAATAGATTCGATTGCGGTTGATCGTCAGGGATTCAAACAAGCCCTCACCTTCGATCAGCGGCCTAGCGATGTGGGCCATATAATATTGCGCTGTCTCCAGGGTCAGGAAGTGCGGCGGCTCGGCAGGCTTAGCAAAGCCCGCCTCCCGGCTGACCAGCGGCCAGAATAGATCCACCATGCGCCGGGCCAGACCGCCCAACGTCATCGTGGTGATCAGGCTGTGGGCAAGCTCAACCTCTTCTCGCAAAGCGGCCAGGTAGGGCTCTGCCAGCGTCCGCTGCGGGACAAAAACCAGGATCTGGTGCGCAGGCACGCCTGATTCCAGTAATTTTTTGAGCCTATGTACGCCAGCGGTGGTTTTTCCTGTGCCGGCGCTGCCCTGGATGAATATTTTCGATCGGATGGGCTGATTCAGCAGTAATTCTTGTTCAGGGGTAAACAGCATGCCCTTATTATATGCCAAAGATGGCGGGTCACGGGGGCATCTCGGGTATAATTCGGGGCATGTGACACGAACCCAACTCGAAAGGACAGCAACCCATGACCTCTGATCTGGCCCCATTTTTCTCTCCGCAAGGCGTCGCCATCATCGGTGCATCGCAAGACCCGCAGAAGCTCAGCCACGGCATCCTCAAAAACATGACCCTTTACGGCTACACGGGCGGCATCTATCCCGTCAACCCCAAAGCGGACCAGATCCTGGGCCTGCCCGCCTACCCGGATATCGCAGTAGTCCCCGACCCGCTGGACCTGGCTGTGGTGGTCCTGCCCGCCCCAATGACGCCTGGCATCCTGCGCGCCTGCGGGGAGCGCGGGATTAAAGCGGTCATCATCATCTCGGGCGGTTTTAAGGAAGTGGGGGGTAAGGGTGTCGAATTGGAAGAGGAATGCCGCCAGATCGCCAAATCCTATCAAATGCGGCTGATCGGGCCAAATTGCGTCGGCACAATGGACCTCAGCACCGGGCTCAATACAACCTTTATTGAAGGCACCCCGGCCAAAGGCGCGATTGGGTTTGTCTCCCAATCCGGGGCGGTGTGCGGGGGTGTGGTGGACCTGATCGCCGATAAGGGGATAGGGTTTTCCCATTTTGCCAGCCTGGGCAACGAACTGGATGTCAGCGAGACCGACATGATTGCCTTTTTTGGCGAGCACCCCCAAGTCAGGGTGATTGCTGCCTACGTTGAGGCGATTGAAAACGGCGAACGCTTTATGCAGGTGGTGAGCCAGGTCTCAAAGAAAAAGCCGGTGGTACTGTTAAAAGCCGGGAGGACCGATGCGGGCGCTAAAGCAGTCTCCTCCCACACAGGTTCGCTGGCCGGCGCTTACACCGCTTACCGAGCCGCCTTTAAACAATCTGGCGTGATCGAAGTAGAGGACATCGTCTCCCTGTTTGATGTGGCCTGGTCGTTGAGCTGTCAGCCCCTGCCGCAGGGCAACCGGGTAGCCATTTTCACCAATGCAGGCGGACCGGCTGCCCTGGCTTCAGATTCCCTGGCAGCAAACGGATTCACCCTGGCCGAGATCCCCCAGCAAAAGCAAGCACAGCTGGCCGAGAAACTCAACCCCAGCGCACAGGTATCCAACCCAGTCGACATGCTGGGCGGGGCTGAGGCGCACGAATTCGATCACTGCTTCCAGGTGCTGCGCGACGAACCGGGTGTGGACGTCTTTCTGCCGATGCTCGTGCCCCAATCCCTGGTCGACCCGGCGGATATTGCCCGCAGCATCGTCCGCAACGCACAACAGACTGAGAAAACTGTGCTGGCTTGCATGGTGGGCGAACAGAGCCTGGCTGAAGCGCGCAGCGTTTTACACACCAACGGCGTGCCCATGAGTGTCTACCCGGACGTTCCCGGCAAAGTCCTGGGGGCCATGCAGGGCTACCGAGCGTGGCTCACCCAATCCGGTTCGCCGTCTATGGCGTTCTCTGACATTGACCGGACGGCAGCAGCAGAACGTCTCCACCAGGCTCAGCAGTTAACCCTCGGTGAAGCGGAAACCAGACCTTTGATGGCTGATTATGGCTTGAGTTTGGTGCCTGGCGGCTTTGCTGCCGATGCCGATCAGGCTGTTAAGATCGCGGGCGGGGTGGGTTACCCGGTGGTGTTGAAGATCGTCTCGCCGGACATCTTGCATAAATCCGATCTGGGGGGCATTGCCCTCAACCTGGCCACGGAAGCTGAACTGCGCACAGCAGTCGAGCGCATGCGGGAGCGAATCGCCAAGGCAATGCCCGACGCCGTGATCAAAGGCTTCCTGGTACAAAAAATGGCCCCCGATGGGCTGGAAGTTATCGTCGGGATGCAGCGTGACCCCGCCTTTGGCCCCTTAATGATGTTCGGCCTGGGCGGCGTCTATGTCGAGCTGTTCAAAGATGTCGGTTTCGGTGTGGCACCAATGACCCGCAGCCAGGTTGAAGCGATGATCTCCGCCACAAAGGCAGGCCAGTTGCTGGCAGGCTACCGCGGCGGCCTCGCCTACGATGTTGACGCAGTCATCGATGCCATCGGCCGGCTGAGCCAGATGGCGCTGGACCATCCCACCATCGCCGAAGCCGAGATCAACCCACTCCTCGTCCTGCCTAAAGGGTCCGGCGCGCTGGCCTTGGATGCCCGCATGATCCTCTCCGAGAAATGATTCGAGGTTGTTATGAGCTTATTGATTATCACCATCATCATCGCCCTGCTGGTCACGATTGGACTGCCTATCGTGGCAGGCATCTGGATGACCAAAAACTTCGGCGTTTCGTGGCGGGTGATCACCCTGGGCGCATTGGCATATTTTGTCGTCCAGGCATTAATGACGTTTGTCTTCAGCGGACTTTCTGCCCTGGCTGAAAACGGCATCCTGGACCTTACAGCCCAATCGTTCTTCTTCCTTCAGCTGGCAATGAGCATCCTGTTCACAGCGCTGCTTGGCGTGCTTATCCGGTGGGGAGGGATGAAATACAGCAAGCAGCCGCTGGCCAGCCTTGAGGCTGCCTATGGCATTGGTCTGGGCTACGGGGGCATCGAGAGCATCGTCCGGGTGGGCATCCCACTGCTGGTGACCTTCATCACCATGCTGAGCAACATCAACATAGACGCTCAAGCCGCCACACTGGAACCCGGCCTGCTTGAACAGGTGGAAACCCTGTGGCAGGTTTCACCCTGGGTGCCCCTGATGGGGTCCCTCGAACGGATCGCCGCTTTGGTGATGCATCTCACCGTCACAATCCTGGTGCTGCAGTTCTTCACGCGCAAAGGCTTTCTCTGGCTCGCTGGGGCTTTCGGCCTTGAAGCGCTGGTCAACGGGTTGATCGTCGGGCTGGCCGAAGCCGGTCTGGCCTATGGATGGGTGATTCTGGTCGCCCTGGCCTTGATGGCGGGTAACCTCTACTTGCTTTACCGCCTGAACGCGTTTGATTTTGACATCACCAAAGCCAGCAGCGAGGGCACAGCCTGAACGCCGCCTGTGTTCAGCATCCTCCGGCGTATGAAAAGCATTGATCGCTCAGGGGCGTAGACCCATCAGGCGGCATTCCAGGGGTTATTACATCCCCCTAAAAGATCAATTCGTACTACGGGGAATTATCCGTTAAAATAATAAACAGCTCTGAGAGCTGTTTGTGAAAAAGGTGTGAGCCAACGGAGGGATTTGAACCCTCGACCTGGCGCTTACGAAGCGTCTGCTCTACCGCTGAGCTACGTTGGCGTGCCAACGATTATACCAGCAAGCACAAAATTCTGACAAGAGAAACCCGGGAGCCAAATCGTATGAACATTGCCATGCTTTCTTACCACACGTGTCCCCTGGCCATCCTTGGCGGGAAAAACACCGGCGGGATGAATGTCTACGTCCGAGAGCTGACACGCTATTTAGGGCGGCTCGGCGTCCGGGTGGATGTGTTCACCCGCTCACAGGATGAACATGTCCCTGCGGTATCTCACGATTTGGGCTATTTCAACCGTGTCGTCCACATCCCAGCCGGGCCGGAATACTTTTTGCCCAATGCGCAAATTTGGGAATTTACCGACAGGTTTGCCGAAAAAGTGATCGATTTCGCCAATAAAAAAGGCATTACCTATGACCTGATCCATGCCCACTACTGGATGTCAGGTAAGGCAGGCGGGATGCTGAAAACCGCATGGGGCGTGCCGATGCTGCAGATGTTCCACACGTTGGGCCTGATGAAACAGGAAATAGCCCGTACCCCCGAGGAATTTGAGGGGGATTACCGCATCCACGGCGAGTATGATGTTTTGGCGAATGCGGACCGCATCATTGCAGCAACCGAGGCAGAGCGCCAACAGCTGGAAACCCTGTATGGCCTGGACACAGGCAAGGTGACCATCATTCCGCCCGGTGTAGATACGAGCCATTTCTACCCGATCCCCCAGGATGAGGCCAAAGAAGCCATCGGCATCCCTGTCCAGGACCGCATGGCGCTGTTTGTCGGCAGGATCGAACCGCTCAAAGGCCTGGACACCCTGATCAGGGCGATGGCCATCGTCAAAGAAACCTGCGAATCCTTTCGCTGCCCGCATTACCTGGTCATCATTGGCGGAGACCCGCAAGAGGATCCTGACCAAATGTCAGCCGAAATGGAGCGCTTACAAAACCTGTGCCAGACGCTGGGTCTCGATGAAATCATCCTGTTCCTGGGCAAGCGCGGCCAAGCCACCCTGCCCTATTACTATGCTGCAGCCGAGGTGGTGGTGATGCCTTCCCATTACGAGAGCTTTGGCATGGTCGCCCTTGAGGCAATGGCTTGCGGCACACCGGTGATCGCCTCGCGCGTGGGCGGGTTGGCACATCTCATCCAGGATGGCGAAACAGGATATTTCGTCCCTGCGCAGGACGCGCCAGCCCTGGCTGAAAAGCTCAGGTTGGTCTTCGTCGATAACGCCTTGCGGGCGCAATTAGGCAATCAGGCAGCACAATATGCACAGCAGTTCTGCTGGGAGTCAATCGCGGCGCAAATTTTGGACGTCTATCGAGAAATGACAGCTTGAAGTCAATAGGTCTCTTGATCTCGATGTGGAAAACTCAGGGGAAAATAGCGCATTGCTCGGCACGATGCAGGCTGCAACCACAGGTGTATACCCATCAGCAGAAAAAGCCAATCGTTTTTATTTCGCTTTGACCAACATCGGGGTTATGGGTTGACGCGTTCCGTCATACCCAGGGCATAGCTGAAGGCTGTGACCACGATCAACAGGCCTAACAGCAAGCCGATCAACGATAAAATCCAGCTATGTGATAGGGTGCCCCAGGTCATGGCCAGCGACAGCAAGCTTGCGGCAATCAGGACGTTACGTGTCAGTTTCTTCCGCTTACCCATTTGCTGCCCCCACGACCACAACGCGATGCCCACAGCCTGGAGGAGGTGGCCCCCAACCAGTGAAATCAACAAGATCGAAGCGCTGTTAAGTCTCCATAGGTCTACCATCATAATTCCGCAATGCTTTGTGCGTGCAGGCGGGTGACGGTCTGTCAACCGCAGGAAAACCCGCGCCAGGATCATGCGATTGTTGATGATGTTCTCCTCTGTGACTTCCCAGCTCAGGGTTGCCCGCTCGCCGGGCGGCAGCGGGATGCCTCGCATCTCACGGATCATGTTTTCAGTCATCCCCGGCATGCTGATATGCGCGCTGATCCAGGTTTCAATCGATGAATTTTGGGGATTTCTGACATTTACTTTGATTGTGCCCGTCTCGCCTGGTGTGAGGATGATTGGGCAGCTCAACCGGGTAAGGCGCGCTTCTGTGGTCAGTTCCGAATCAAAGGTCAACGCTTCAGGATACCCCCAGAAGGATAGCCCTTCGAGGTTGGCCCAGAGCACAAATGTGTTTAAAGCCAAACTGGCTGAAATACCCAAAATATAGACGACGATGCTGATAATCAACAAATAGGCGTTTTTCTTATTCATGAGATTGACTTTTCTCTTGAGTGCAAGGATTGTATTACATCATTCATGAGTTGGCAACTTTCAGGTATCAGGCCAATTGTGTTTATTCTTCACCTTCCGATTCTTCATGATGCCCCCTCCCAAGCCGCCCAGCCCGCTGGATGATATCCCTTCCGTACTTCGCCCGCAGCGTATCGATCGCGGCCAGCAGATCGTGCTCCTTTTGACGAAACCCATCCCACAGGCTCAATTGGAGCACCGGTTCGCACAGGTTGCTCACACCCACCCCAATCAGTCGTACAGGCTTGCCTGCCGGGTAATTTTTCTTGAAAAGCATCACTGCAGTGTCGAAAATTTCCTGGTCAAGATTGCTTGGCGAAGGCAGCGACGTCTGCCGGGTGATGGTCGTGAAATCAGACCAACGCAATTTGATATGGACGGTTGTGCAAGCCAGCCCAGCTTTACGCAAGCGCCGCCCGACTTGTTCTGAAAGGCTGCGAAAGTACTGTAACAGGATCTGTTCGTCGGTCAGGTCCCGTGCAAAGGTGGTTTCGTTGCTGATCGATTTCGCAGCATGCCCCCTGGATAACCGGCGGTGATCGATGCCCAGGGCTCGTTGACGCATCTCAGGGCCAAAACGCCCAAACAGCATCTCAAGGGTTTCCGGCGGTGTGTTTGCCAGATCCCCGATGGTCCTGATGCCCAGGCTGACCAATTTCTCCGCAGTTTTTGGCCCAATGCCCCATAAGGATTGAACCGTCTGAGGTGCCAGGAAAGCCGCCTCTTCACCAGGCGGGATAATGGTGATCGTGTTGGGCGGCTCCGGGCCGGCTTTTTGTTTTTTGCCCCAGTCATTGGCGATCTTTGCCACCAGCTTGTTCGTTGCCCCGCCGATCGAAACAGGAAGCCGCATTTCTTCATTGACCCGCCTTTGCAGGCCGTGTGCAATTTCCTCCAGAGGTTCGGGCAGATCTGTGACCTCAAGGAAGGCCTCATCAATGGAAATCCTCTCCATAAAAGGCGAGATCTCAATTAAGGCCATAACCTGCTTGGAGACTGCGCCGTAATCGCCATGACGTGATGAAATCACAATCATATCCGGGCACAACCGCAATGCACGGCCCATCGGCATGGCAGATCGAACGCCGAATTGACGGGCGGCATACGAGCAGGATGCCACCACACCACGCTGATCAGCTCTGCCGCCAACCGCGAAGGGCTTGCCCTTCAAAGATGGGTCGTGCAGCTCCTCAACCGCACAAAAGAAGGCATCCAGGTCGATATGCAGGACTTTTCTCGTCATATTGAGATTATACAGCAGAAGCCAACCCAATTAAACAGGCCAAAAACGTTTTTTACACCTTTTTGGGGAAGAGGACTTCCAGGTTGGCTTATCACCAATTTCTGCTGGGATTCAGCCTTTTAACTCGAAAATTTGAAGGTTTAGGGGTTGCGTGCTATACTGAGAATTCAGTGAAAACACACAAATTTGCCCTTTTTTGGTGTTAAGGACGTTGTATGGCAGATGAACCTGTCGAAATGACCCTGTGGATGCATCTGGATGAATTGCGCAAGCGCCTGATGCATTCATTGATAGCCATCGTGGTTGGTATGGTCATTTGCATTATTTTTGCCGAATTTCTGCTGGAGGTCCTCGCCCGGCCTATCGGTGGGTTTGACAACCTGCTTTCTCTGCAGGTTACCGAGAATTTCAGCGCCTATTTCCGCGTGACCCTGCTGGGCGGGTTCATCCTCGCCCTGCCCTTCATCCTGGTACAACTATACCTGTTCGTCGCGCCAGGCCTGACAAAAACAGAGCAGCGCTGGGTGCTCATCGCCGTGCCCTTGGCCACAGGTTTGTTTCTCGCCGGAACGGCTTTTGCATATTTTGTCATGCTCCCAGCCGCCATCCCCTTTTTAACTGAATTTCCCGGCCCGACCGTGCTGCCGAAATGGAACGATTATATCAACTTCATCACCGGTCTGATCTTCTGGATTGGGCTGAGTTTTGAAACGCCACTGATCATGTATATGCTGGCGAAATTGGGCATTGTCAACGCCAGGGGATTGCTTAAAGGATGGCGAATTGCCATAATTATGATTGCTGTCATCGCGGCGGTAGCAACGCCAACGCCTGACCCGATAAACATGGCCATTTTGATGGTGCCATTACTATTATTGTATTTTTTGGGTATATTGCTGGCAACTTTTGCCCGTGGTGACAAAAGCAAAGTTGACCCTGAAGGATAGGAGTAAGTATGTTTAAAACAATCGGATTGCTTGAAGTCGTCGTCGTCCTGGTGATCGTCTTACTGGTTTTTGGCGTCGGGCGGATCGCAAAGCTGGGCGGAGAGCTTGGCAAAGGCATTCGGGCGTTCAAAGACGGTTTAGCAGGCGAAGATCAAGACATTTCGGGTCCAGACAACGACACCGACACCGAAAAAGATTAACCACTACAAATTTAAAGGCCCATGCAAGTCTTCAATGTCGGCGCGTTAGAGATCCTTTTTATCCTGATTCTCGCGTTTATTGTCCTCGGCCCCCAAAAAGCCATAAAAACTGCCCGGGATATCGGCGCCTGGATCAGGAATATGATCAGGTCGCCCATCTGGCGTGATATCGTCCAAACCTCCAGCGAGATCAGGGAGTTCCCCAAAAAGGTCATGGACGACGCAGAGCTCTCAAATTTAATCGAAGAGCTCGACCTCTCATCCCAGGAAGTTAAAGACATCCTCAAACAAACCCGATCAGAGGCCGAAACGACGCTGACTGACCTTGAAACAAACCTCGCCCAGGAAATCAACCCCCAACCCTCAAAGGACAACAGCCCTGCCGAAGATAAATGAGTTTACCGCAGGTTGGATTTCACCCACCACACGTCACTGTCAGAACAGCACGTTTTCCCTACCACGTTGGCTTTTCAGGATGTTCGGCTTTTGATTTCTCCCACATGCAAATTCTGATAATATCGCCCCAACAACATCCACGATTGTCTCACCGCTTGTCATTTGCACCTCTTAGGTTTGCATCGGATTTCTATATGAACGGTTAACCGCCAGATTGCGGTAAAATTAGAGCTTACCAAGAAGATCCTGATTTTAAGGAAACGCACCTGTATGCCAATTTACGAATACACCTGTCAAGACTGTCTGACCACCTTTGAAACCATTCGCAGCATCCGTGAGGCCGATGCGCCGATCACCTGCGACCATTGCCACGGGAACAACGTTCAGCGGCGCATCTCCTTGTTCAATGCGTCCAGCGGAGGGCGGGCTATCGCCGGCGGACCGAGCTGCAGCAGTTGTGCCAGCGGCGCATGCAGCACCTGCGGGTCACATTAATCATGGCCTCCTTTAAACTTGCACTGATAACCGGCGGATCGAGTGGTATTGGGTTCGCCCTGGCTGAAGAACTCGTGGCAGAAGGTAGCGATATCTGCCTGCTGGCAAGAAATTATCCAAAGCTGCAGACGGCCCAGCAAGCCCTGTCCCAACAAACTGTCCGGAAGGATCAGAAGATTGAGGTCATCTCTGCAGATGTGTCCAACTACGAAACTCTGGCTGACATCCTCAATAATTGGACGGCTGATTTCGGTGTCCCGGACCTGGTGATCAATTCAGCCGGGGTCACCTATCCAGGTTACTTTCAAGACCTGGATGTGGAAACCTTTCATTGGCTGATGGACGTGAACTATTTCGGCACCTTGCATGTGCTCAAGTGCCTGATCCCGATGATGATTGCGCGCGGGTCGGGGACAGTTGTTAACATCTCTTCCCAGGCAGGGCTGATCGGCATCTTTGGCTACTCCGGGTATGGCGCGTCGAAATTCGCAATTCAGGGGTTAAGCGATGTTTTGCGAGCAGAAATGAAGCCCCTGGGTGTTCAGGTGTCAGTGGTCTATCCGCCCGACACCCAAACACCGCAGCTGGAATTTGAAAAAGACCTCAAACCCCCAGAGACCCGAGCCCTGTCGGCAAGTTCACCGGTCCTTACAGCTGGCCATGTCGCCCGTACGATCCTGACAGATGTGCATAAGGGAAAATACCTGATCATCCCCGGTTTTGAGGGAAAGTTACTCTACCGCCTGACTCAACTTTTGGGTAACCTGACCTTTATAATTATGGATCTGCTGATCCGCCGGGCCCAGAAATCAAAGAAAACAAATTAACGGGATTTGGATTTCGCCAGGTGTGCTTCGAGGTGGCCGCGGTAAGCCATGTGCTGCCTAAGGTGCTCGATATCCCTGGGAATCAAGATGATTAACCCCACACACAGCAGCAAGCACAGCATCCAGCCTGCAATGCTGATCACCAGCATCGCATCCCCAATACTTAAGTAAACCTGTGCCCATGAAAAAATCATCGGGGCGACAAAAATGCCCAGCGACTGAAAGAGCAGGGCCAGTGCGCCTGCTGTCGCCCGAGTCTCTGGCAGGGCAACATCCATGATGGAAGCCATTAAATTGGGCAAAACAACAGCCATGAATACGCTTACAATCAGGATAAACAGGACAAAACGCCCCGTCAGGACATCCTCCATCTGCAGCGCACGGTACAGGAAAACCGGGGGGATCACCATCCCCAACAAGCTGGTTACCAGCCGGCCATACTTTTTGTACCTGAAGAAAAAATCGCCCAAAAAACCGCCAAGCGGGTAGCCCAGTAAAACCCCCACCATGGTTGGGAGCATGTTACTCAACACAATCGGTGTTGGGAGGGCATACGTGACCCTGAGGTAATCCAGCATCCCGACCAGCAGCACGTAGACCGGGATCGTACCGATGAAAATGAACATAAAAACCAAAAACAGGCTCGGTGTGATGACATCCTTTAATCCAATATCGCTTTCCAAAAGATAAGTACCGGTGATGCGGATATCCGCCAAAGCGGGTTCTTTGGCACCGCGCTTTGGCTCTTTAATGAACAATTGGATCGCAATAGTTATTAAAAACGCAATTGCGCCAAATAAGAGCAAGATTGGCCGCCACCCATAAGGTGAGACGCTAATTTCCGGAATTACGGCCACAAAGATGATGGCCAGGGGTTGTGCCAGTAATAACAACGAAAACACCTTTCCCCGATTGGTGGGCTTGAACAGGTCGCCCACCATGGCATAAATGCCAGAATAGCTGGCCGAGGCCATTCCGCTTAGAACCCTGGAAATATTAAAGGTTGGAAATGTTGGTGCAATGCCCATCAACCAGGCGCTGACCCCCCACAAAAATCCGGCCAGTGAAAGCACCCGCTTGCGTGTATGCCGGTCAAATAAAATCCCCCAGACTGGCAGGAAAATCATCGCGAAAATCACCTGCACAGGCAGGATCGTATTGATCCATCGATCGAGGACGCTTGCAGACTCGCTGAATTGGATCGTTATTGGCTCGATCATCAACCCCATCCATTGTTGAAAAAAAAGGAACAGGAACATGAGCACAACAAAGAAAAACCGAGATCTGATCAATTCATTTCGCATCGACAATCTCCCTGAAGCTTAGGCAATCAGTCCACCTTAAGTATAACTGGTTTGTGAATTCTTTCGTGCGCTTAGGATGCAATCCGGTGAATCCACCTGCCCGGTCTATTGCATCTGCTGGTCAATCAGATTATGATATATAAAACAAAAATTCGAAGAATCCGATGCACAACAAGATCAAAACCCTTCTGAATCGCTGGCGAAGCCATGCCTCCATCGCTGAAAACGTGGTCGAATGGCGTGTGCTGGCCCCCAAGACCGCCGAGATCACCCCATTTCCCGGTGAGCTTTCAACCGAACTCATGAATCAACTGAGGGCTCAGGGCATCTCAGCGCTCTACCGCCATCAGACCCTCGCCTACGAAAAAGTGGCGCAGGGCGAAAACATTGCGGTCATCTCAGGGACAGCCAGCGGGAAAACATTGTGCTACAACCTCCCGGTGATCGACAGCCTCATCAAACAGCCTGAAGGCAAAGCCCTATATATCTTCCCAACCAAAGCCCTCGCACAGGATCAACTCGCCAGCGTGAGGGAAACCCTCAACAGCCTGGGCCATCCAGGCCTTATCCAAGCCAATATCTACGATGGCGACGCCCCACAACACACGCGCTCCGCCCTGCGCAGGGAATCGGACATCATTCTCACCAACCCCGACATGCTCCACACCGGCATTCTGCCCCATCACACGGGCTGGAAGGCCTTCTTCACGGACTTGCGCTTCATCGTCATCGATGAAATGCACACCTACAGGGGCATCTTCGGGTCCCATCTCGCTAACGTGATCAGGCGAATTAAACGGGTGTGCCGCTTCTACGGCAACCAACCTCAGTTCATCCTCACCTCCGCCACAATCGCCAACCCGCAAGCCTTGGCGGAGCGTTTGATCGAGAAACCTGTCAGCTTGATCGAAGTGGACGGTTCCCCGCACGGTGAACGCCATTTCCTGATCTACAATCCGCCTTTCATCGACAAGAAACTAGGTATCCGGCGCAGCTCGCTGTTGGAAGGTACCCAATTGGCAGCCGAACTGCTGGCCGAGAACATTCAGACCATCATTTTCGGACGCACCCGGCGCGGCGTGGAGTTGCTGCTGACCTACCTGCGCCAGCAGGAGGTCCTGGCTGACCCCAACCAGGTGCGAGGTTACCGTAGCGGCTACCTGCCCCAAGAGCGCCGTGCCATCGAGGAAGGCTTGCGCAGGGGCGAGGTCAAAGCTGTTGTTGCCACCAACGCCCTGGAATTGGGCATCGACATCGGCGGCATGGACGCAGCGGTGCTGATCGGTTACCCGGGCAGCATCGCAGCAACCCTTCAGCAATCGGGCCGCGCCGGCAGGAAACAAGCCCCTTCTCTGGCTGTCCTGGTGACCGGTCCGAACGCCATGGACCAATACCTGGCCCGTCATCCGGAGTACTTTTTCGGACGCTCGCCTGAACACGCCCTGATCGAGCCTAACAACCTGCTGATCCTCCTGGGCCACATCCGCTGTGCGGCCTTCGAGCTGCCCTTTTCATCGGGCGAAGGTTTTGGGGCCATCCCGGCGGAACAGTTGGCAGCCTTCCTGACCTTGCTGGCCCAAAGCGGAGAGCTGCACCAGCAGGGAGAGCGCTTTTTCTGGATGGCCGATCAATACCCGGCCGCAGGTATCTCCCTCAGAAATGCCACCCCGGATAACATCACACTGATCCGCACCGACGGACAGAGACGGGAAACCATCGGCCAGGTTGACCTGCTCAGCGCGCACTGGATGGTGCACCCGGAAGCCATTTACCTGCACGAAGGCACTTCCTACCTGGTTGAAGACCTTGACCTGGAAGCCGGGGCAGCCCATCTGCGCCCGGCTGCCGTGGACTATTACACCCAGGCAAGCAAGCAAACCCAGGTGGAAGAACAATCCCTGAAGAAACATGCCCGTGTTCCTGGCGCAACAAAATTCTTAGGTGAGATTCTGGTCACCTCCCAGGTGAAGAGTTATCGCAAAATCCGCTGGTTCACCCAGGAATTTTTAGGCGGCGGCGAAGTCCACCTGCCGCCCACGCTGCTCAACACGGTGGGGTACTGGTTCTCCCTGTCCGAATCCACTGTGGAGCAGTTAAAGGCGCAAATGCTATGGCAGGATTCGACCAACGATTACGGACCCGGATGGGACGCCCTCCGTCAACGCGTTATCAGGCGCGATGGAGACCGCTGCCAGGTGTGCGGATCTGCCGGTTCAGCCCAGCCCTTGCACATTCATCACATCCAACCTTTCCGCAGCTTCACCAGCCGTGAGGCTGCCAACCAGATCCAGAATCTGATCACGCTGTGTCCCGCCTGCCATCGACAGGCGGAAACCCGCGTCAGAATTCGCAGCGGGATGGCGGGCATCAGCTACCTGCTGCACAACCTCGCCCCGCTGCTGGTGATGTGCGATGGCGAGGATATCGGTGTGCATTACGACCCCAACACAACCCTGGGCGACGGGCAGCCCACCCTGGTTTTGTATGACACCATCCCCGGCGGGTTGGGCTTGTCTGAAAATCTATACGAAAACCATCAGGACCTGCTTTATGGTGGCTACGAAACGGTTTTACAATGTGAGTGCGAAGATGGGTGCCCTTCCTGTGTAGGCCCCATCGGTGAGGAAGGCTCCGGAGGAAAAGCCGAAGCCCTGGCAATCTTCAAGGTGTTGACCGGTCATGACTGATTGGGAATCCCTCTCTAAGCAACTGAAGTCCCTGGGCGTCGAACTGGGTAAGGACAAACGCCCCAGCCCGCCGCGGGCAAAAAAGTATCCGATTGATGCCGTAATGGAGGGGCAATTCTGGGAGGTGATCTACGGACAGGTGTTCTGCCATGAAGAGCACTACGCAAAAGACCATCTGCACGGCAGCCAGCCGATCTGGCCGGCGCATTCTATTCATCATCTGTGCGAATGGGCCAATGCCAAAGCCCTTACCAGCGCTGCCCTCGGCAACCTGATCTTCCTCGATACTGAAACCAGCGGATTGGCGGGCGGCACAGGCACCTATGCCTTCGAGGTCGGTGTGGGACGCTTCACACATGATGGGTTCAGGTTAGCACAATTCTTCATGCGCCATCCCGGCGAAGAACCGGCCTTACTGGCAGGGCTGGCAGAGTTCACCGACGGCATGCAAGCAGTCGTCACATATAATGGCAAGGCTTTTGATATCCCCCTGCTCAACACGCGCTACACCCTCTCAGGGTTAACCAGCCCCTTTGAGGAGATCGACCATTTCGATTTGCTGCCCCTTGCGCGCCGCTTGTGGCGGAATCGGCTCGAAAGCCGCACCCTGGGGACCGTGGAGAACCGCATTTTAGGCGTTGTCAGGGATGAACAGGAGGTTCCGGGCTACCTGATCCCGGAGATGTATTTTGAGTATCTGAAAACCCAGGATGCACGCCCCTTAGCCGGGGTTTTCTACCACAACGCCATCGACATTCTCAGTCTTGCCGGGCTGTTCAGCCACATGGCCTTCATGCTGAACGAACCGCACTCGGAGGAAATCACCCACCCCGAAGATACCGCCGCCCTGGCCCGCTTTTTTGAGGCCATGGGTGACAAACCCCAGTCGGTCGCCCTCTACCAACGCGCCCTGCAAGAAGGTCTGCCCCCCAACCTCTATTGGGACACCCTGGAGAAGTTCTCTTTCCTGCTTAAACGCTCAGGCGAGTGGGAACCTGCCATCGCCCTGTGGGAGCAAGCCGCCCTTGCCGGTCACCTGTATGCTTTTGAGGAACTGGCCAAATATTACGAGCACCACGCATCCGACCTGTCAGCCGCTCGCGAGTGGACCATTCAAGCGATTGCCAATCTTGAGCACCTCCCCCTCCAGCACTACGAATATCAACAATGGCTGGCCAGTTTCAACCACCGGTTGGCACGGCTTAATCGAAAATTAGCCAACCCGTGACAAAGTTGTATGGATTTTTTGACCATTTTTCAGGCTTAGCAGACCACAAAATACCTCACAAATGGTATGAAAATGGTATAATCATGCGGTAATTCTTATTTACTATAAACAACTTTGATATATTAGGAGGTCCTTTTCATGTCAGGACATTCACATTGGGCAACCATTAAACGTAAAAAAAGCGCCGCCGATGCTAAAAAAGGCAAAATTTTCACCCGCATTGCCCGGGAAATCGTGATCGCAGCCCGCGAGGGCGGGGGAGACCCCAACATGAACGTCCGCCTGGGCTTAGCCATCGATAAAGCCAAAGCGGCCAACATGCCGAAAGACAGCATCGATCGGGCCATCAAGCGCGGCACAGGCGAGGATAAAGAGAGCGCCAATTACGAAGAGATCCTCTATGAAGGTTATGCCCCCCATGGTGTGGCCCTCATGATCGAATGTGTCACTGAAAATCGTAACCGCACGGTGGCTGAGCTGCGGCATATCCTCAGCAAGGCAGGCGGAGGCATGGGCGACCCCGGTTCCGTCGGCTGGCAGTTCGACCGCATGACCTACTTCGCCCTGCCCAGCAAAAACTACGATTTTGACACCATCTTCGAACTGGCCCTTGAGGCCGGCGCCGATGACATCCAGCAGGATGACGATCTGATCGAAATTTTTGGCTCACCCAGCACGTTCAAAACCATTGCAGATCACCTCACCAAAGCCAACATCACACCCGAGGAATCCGGGATACGTTACCTGCCAAAACAGGAAATCGCCCTGGACACGGAAAAAACGATCAAGGTGATGAAAACCATCGAAGACCTCGAAGAGCTTGATGATGTCCAGAATATTTATTCAAACCTGGATATCACTGAAGAAGCCATCCAGGTGCTGGAAAACAATTAAAGCGAAATGCTTGTCTTAGGCATTGACCCTGGGCTGGCGACAACGGGTTATGGCGTTATTCGTGCGGATGGCTATGATCAATACACCTGTGTGGATTATGGCATCATCACCAGCGCGGCCGGCTTGCCCGATGCAGACCGTCTCAGGGTCATTTTTGACCGGCTGACCGAGCTCATCACGACGTACCAACCAGAGTTTGCCGCGGTCGAAAAGTTATATTTCCAAAAAAATGTTAAAACAGCCCTCTCCGTCGGCCAGGCCCGCGGCGTGGTGCTTTTAACCCTGGCCCAGGCGGGCTTGCCGGTGTACGAATACAACCCCAACGAAGTTAAACAAACCGTATGCGGTTACGGAAACGCTGATAAACAACAGGTACAGCGTATGGTGCAGACCCTTCTGCGCCTCGATACCATGCCCAAACCCGATGATGCCGCCGATGCACTGGCCGTGGCTATCTGCCATGTTCATCACCAATCCTTTACAAACCGCATTCCAACATCTCAAGACTCATGATCATCACCAGTTTTGCCAACCCCAAAGTCAAAGCCATCCGCAAGCTCGAAGAGAAAAAACACCGCCAGGCGACCGGCGAGTTTTTTATCGAAGGCTTACGCACTGTGGGCGAAGCGATTCAAACCGGCGCGCCGATTCAAAACCTGGTGATCGCGCCTGAGCTGTTGGTGAGCGAATTCGGACAATCCCTCCTGTTGCACCCTGCGGTAAAAGGTGTAGAGATCATTGAAGTCAGCCAGGAGATTTATTCAAAAATTGCCCACAAACAAGGCCCCCAGGGGATCGGTGCGGTCGTGCGCCAGCGCTGGGTGGCACTTGACACGCTCAAGGCCGCACCCAAAGACCTGTGGGTTGCGCTCGACCGGGTCGCCGACCCTGGCAACCTGGGAACGATCATGCGCACCGCTGATGCGGTCGGCTGCCGGGGTGTGATCCTCCTTGGACACACTACCGACCCCTATGACCCCACGGCCGTTAAGGCCAGCATGGGTTCGATCTTCGCGCTCACTCTTGTTTCAGCAGATTGGGCAGCTTTTCTCGCCTGGCGTGAAGCCAACCAGGTCAGCCTGGTCGGTACTTCCGACCGTGCTGCGACCGATTACCAGGCCGTCACATACGCCACGCCTTTGGCACTCTTGATGGGCAGTGAGCGCCACGGCCTCCCCGACGAGATGACTGCTGCCTGCGATGCCCTGGTGCGCATCCCCATGCACGGGCGGGCCGATTCCCTCAACCTGGCCATTGCCACCAGCCTTGTCCTGTATGAGATTTTCAACCAATCACGAAAACTTGATACAATACAACCATGATTGCCAGCATTAGCGGAGAAATTACCCAGGTACTGGAAAGCCAGATCGTTATCCAGATTGGCGGTGTGGGGCTGTTGCTCAACCTCCCCGAAGACACCTGCCTTTCCTGCCGGCCTGGAGATAAACGCGCCTTCCACACCTACCTGGTTGTTCGCGAGGATCAGCTCAGCCTGTTCGGTTTTACAACCCTGGAAGAACGGGACCTGTTCGTCCACCTGATCGGTGTAGCGGGCATCGGCCCGAAAATCGCATTGGCCACCCTGACTGCCCTGACGCCTGAAACCATCCGGCGGGCTATCACCGGCGACCAGCCGGAGATCTTCGCCAATGTGCCCGGCATCGGCAAGAAGACTGCCCAAAAGATCATCCTCGACCTGCAGGGCAAAATCCAGCCGCTCGAGCCGCTGCAAGCGGTCTCACGGATGGACGAAATCGATGCCGAAGTCATGGAAGCGCTCACCGCCCTCGGCTATTCGATCGTCGAAGCCCAAACCGCCCTGCAATCCCTTTCAAGGGATGATCAGGGCGCCGATGCAGAGACGCGCCTGCGCAAAGCCCTGCAGTATTTTAGCTGAAAGCACTTAACGATATAAAAGCATTGGTGGGGGTCAATCAATACGCCTGATACCAATTTTCCGGGACCGACGATTCCGGGTAGTAGGTCTTCCAGGGCACAGCCAAACCATCCACTACTGAGCGTAATTTGATAAACCTCTGAATGGCCGTCTCGCGCAGGAAGCGCTCGCGTTCATCCACGCTGAGCCCGACAGCTTCTTTCCACACAGCCCGCCCGACCATGATGCCGCTGGCCCCGGCTGAGCAAGCCGTCACCACCTGTTTGAGATACAGCCCAAAGTCCACGCCAGCGGAGAGCAGCACCCAGGGAATAGCGCAGGCCTCCGTGAGCTCCTGACAAGCTTCGTACCACACAGCCTGATCGGGCTGGGCGTTCACATCCACCGGGAACTCGACTTTCAGAACGTCTGCGCCCGTCTGGCTGAGGATGCGTGCGGTTTCGATGATCGCCTCCCTGCGTTCCTTGGGAGAAAGTTTGGGGTTATCCGGGTCAATCCCATGCACAATCGGCTCCAGGAAAAAAGCCAGATCATGCACCCGGCAGGTCTCAGCGACCTCAAGGATTAATTCGCGCTGCTGTTCAGCCAAATCCGACTCGGGGTGATAGTAAACCAGCAGTTTCACCCCGCTTGCGCCCAATTTTTGCGTCTTCTCAACGCTCCAGCCCGGTAAAATCTCGCTCATGCGCGCGTGCGGCTCACCTGCATAACCCGTCTCCTCCAGGGCAACAATGTGGCCTACCGAGCCGGGGATGGTATCTGCCAGGATGTTTTGAGCCGTGCCGTACTGCGGGTCGAGCAGCACCGCGCTGGTCTCCGGGGACAACCGGGAGATGACGTGCTGTTTAAAAGTCACCAGTGTTTCATAGGCTACCTCATCAGGGTTTGCCGGGTTGATCGCTTTACGCAAACTGCCACGCTGATCGAGGGCAAGGATAGCAAACACGCCTTGCGGTGTGGAACATGCGGCCAAACAACGACGCTTACCGATTCCAAGAGACATAAGGCTCCCCTTTCAGTTGACCCGAAAAATAATTAAATTGAACATCATTTCTCAACACCATTATAAAACATATCCTCAGGGTAAAAGCTCCTTGGGGGGAAAATTCACGCAAATGTTTGCTCAAATTATGTTCACAGCCGGGATTGGTCATCTGTCCGGGCAGAGATTCTACTAAAACCGCCAGCAGTGACGTGCACGGTAAATCAAAAGAGGTGTTCAAATCGACAATCCATCTGAACACCTCATAACTATTCGGTTATTTACCACTCCCGCTGGTTTTGATTACCCGTTTACCCGTTCAACCCGTTCACACGCCTGCCCCCTGGCATGCTGATGCAAACACTTGAGGGTCCAGGCTGGGTTATGGGCTCACTCACAGCGGTAGCTCAATTCTTTCACCGGTCGCAATGGACTTCTCTGCGGCTAGCATGACTTCCAGGGACTCACGCCCGTCCTTGCCTGTTACGAGGGGCTGTTTTTCATTGATCACACAATCGATGAAGTGTTCAACCTCAAATTTGGCTGCGCCGATCATTTTGTTGTGCAGCGTTGGCCAGTGCCGGGTATCGGGCATTTTCCAGCCCTCCCAATTGACACCATACAGGTTCATTGGGGTGAAATCAAGGAATAAATTCCCCTGTGTACCTAACACATTCATGCGGACATCGCCAAACCCATTCCACGATTTGGGCGATTCCCATTTCGCCCATGCTTCGGGCAAACACCACCCAACCTCATGGATCCCCAGCGCGCCGTCTTCAAACTCCATCATTAACCAGGCGGTGTCAAAAGTGCCCAGTTCTTCCCACACCCTCCCCTTTGTGGCTTTAGCATACACGGATTTTACAGGCACGGGGTGATACCACAGCATTTGGTCAATATCATGGACGCCGATGTAGGTTAGCGGGCTTACCCGTCCGCCCAAACGGCGAGCCTCATCGATGGTTGCCACCCGTCTGGCATACGCGGACAGGAATTTGCCAATGCTCCCTTCGCTGATCGCGGATTGGATCATCGCGTAAGAGACCTCAAACCGCAGAATATAGCCGATCATCAGCAACACACCGGCATCCTCACAAGCCTGGTTGATCAGATCTGCATCTTCCAGAGTCGTTGCCATGGGTTTTTCTAAAAAGATTTGCACGCCTTTTGCAGCAGCCGCCTTGACGGGCTCAAGATGATAGGGCTCAGGCGTGGCGATAAACACTGCGTCGAAATCTTCTTTTTCCAGCATCTCCGCATAATCTTGGTAAGCTTTACCGCCGACCTCCCTAACCAGGTTATTTGCCCGTTCAATATCAACATCGGCTGCTCCAGCGCAGCGCACATAAGGCAATTCAACAGCCGCCCTGGCCAGAACTCCGCCCATAAAGCCCGAACCAATCACGCCAATGTTTACATCTTTCATTGGTTACCTTCCTTGTTATCAACAGGACGTCAATATTCCTTAACCCAGGTTAGCATACCCGGGCAGAGAGGAAATTATCTGCAATGGATAGCCGCTACTCGGCTTTTGCCAGCCAGCGAATGGCCTGCCGCCAGAATTGACCGTAATATTCCCAGGGTTGGAAATACTCAGCCCAGTGCGGACTGCAATCGCTGGAGAACGCCATAGCCCGGCCTTCGCCAAAGCCCCAGGTCACAATCAGGGGATTCTCGTCTTCACCCTCGCCGATTGTGGCGATCACATCGGAACCTTCCTTGGGGAAGATTTTGTTGAACCCTTCAAATACGGGGCATTGGTCCCAGGGGATATCTTTGACAATAGGGTGATCCGCCGCTTTGATGTTGACATACACGCCTTCGGGTGTCTCAACCCGGTCATCCAAACCTTTCATACAGGTTACAGGCAAAGCTTCCTCAATTGGCGTATCATAATAACCACCATGCCCAAACCGGCCGCTGAAGGAAGTCCACCCACCTACCATCAGTAGCCCGCCGCCGTTGCGAGTGAACTCGCGGATGGCCTTGAGCCGGTTCGTCCGGGGCAGAGGAGTGCCTGGGATCCAAAACGGATACAAAGCCAGGACTTCACACTCACAGTCCGAGATGATGACGACATCATATTCCGAGAGTCCCTCGACCGTTCTCGGGAAGTCAGCGATGGCCTGTTCATTGGTCATATGTGTAACCTCAATATTGTCCTCTTCAAGCGCATCGATCAATGGCTGTCCCCAAATGTGGTGAGAAAACCCTTTCACCTCAAAATTGAAGGGGGAAGCGACGAATATGGGTCCAATTTTTGAAGCAGCATCACCGGCATATAAAACTTTCATTGAATTTCTCCTTTTCTAAGCTAAATGGCTGTTTCCTGTAATAATCTGATATGGTTTTTTCAAAACGCGCTGATCATCCCCAGTTCACTGTATCGGGAGATCTTGTCGAGCGACATTTGGACAAATTTGAAAAGCGGGGTGTCGCTGGGGTGATGCTCCGAAGCGGCCTGGGACCATGCCTCAATCGCCTGGGTGTAATTGCCAATTTTTTCATAAGCACAACCCAGCAGGTAGTAGATCTGGGCGCAGGCTCGCTTGGTCGGCCTGCCGACACCGAGGTTCTCAGGATATTGGAGCATTAACAAATAGTCCTCAATAGCTGCTTTCACCTGCTGTTGGGCAATGTTCTTCTCCGCCTTCATCATCAATGCCCTCACGTACAGATCATGAAAACTTTGGTCCATTTCAAGCGGAAGGAATTCTTCTGTGCGCATAATTTGGAGCGCATCTTCATACTGCCCTAAATCCACCATGATCTTTATTTTGCGCTTTCGGATGTCCTCACGCAGATCTGAGATCAATGCGGTCCTTTCCAGCAGCCATTCTCGTTTGTCATCCATGGCAAAGCGCCCATACAAATCATCAAGATGCAGGTAAAGGTCCTGGTTTTCAGGATTGAGATCAAGCGCTTTCTCAAAATACTGAATGGCTTTTTGAGGGTCATCAAATTGCTGCCAGTATGCGAGGCCAAGGTTTCGATGAAGGACATCATAAGCATCAAGGCTGGTTAGCGCCCCTTCCCAAAATGATTTTGCCTCGGCATATCTTTCGTGTGCGAAGTAAAAATTGCCCAACAAATACCTGAGACGATCATCCGCTTGCTCGTGTTCAAGGAGCGTCTCAAGTGCCACAACCTCTTCCAGCCGGCTTGGAAATGCATAATCCAATGGGGCAGCACGAGCTTTTTCCAGCCACTCGGCTGAAGGTTCGCTTTCTCCTGCTTTGAGGGGCACATAAGCCAGCAAATAAGCAACCATACCGCTGCGCTTAACCGCCCATGCCTGTTCAAGAACGTCTTTCGCATCCGTCAACAGACCCAGTTCAAGATATTCACAGGCCAAATCAAGGAAATACTGATAGTCGTCATTAAGCAACCTGTGAATATCAACCGAGACCGACAAGCTTGAGCCTGACTGCACCAGGCTCATTTCGTAATTTGCCAGCAGGCTTAAGGGATCAGAACGCAAAACTTGCTGCAAAGTTTGCTCTGCCAGGTTGGGTTGGTCTGAACAGCGCAACGCCACAGCCAATAACGCGCCGCCGACAGTCTGATCGATCCCCAGAGACATGGCTCGCTTGAGTAATGCTTCAGCTTCGGTAAACTTCCTCTCCCGCAGGGCAAGTTTCACCAGCCCGACGGTTGCGGCGGCTTCAAGTGCATGATGGCCGATCGCTGCTAAGAAATGCTGCCTGGCCTTATCGGGTTTATTTTCATACAAAGCGATGATCCCGCGGTAATAAGCAGCATCATTGCATCCATGCTCTTCAGCCTTCAGCAAATGGAATTCGGCTTTATCAAATTGCGCTGATCGTATCAACATTTTCCCGAAATTCAGGTGTGCCTCGCCATTGGCCGGGTCAAGATCGATTGCATGTTGATAATCAGCCTTTGCTTCTGCGCGGTTATCAAAGTTTTCGTGGTTGAGCGCACGCAGGTAATAATCATGGGAGGTTACAGGTTCGCGTTGATCCTCCCCTGAATCATCCTCAATGATATTAGCCTGCCGGGCATTCTCGTAATGGATCAATAGGTCCCCTTGCGCATCACAGATCGCTAATGTAATCGGTTTGTCACCAATCAGGCCTGCATCCACCACAAACTGATCTTGCCATGGCTTCTCAGGTGAGGCATCCAATAAACCCTCAAACAGAACATGATCGGGTACAGACAGTTTGAGGGTGGCACTCTCAATGTTGCGTACAGGGCACACGGCCACTGAAACAGTCATGTTTTCTTCGCCAGTTGTCTGACTCAGCGTCAACCTGACGCCGACGTGTTCACTGGCACAGGTCAACCCGCCCATGTTCCGTAATGGCAGCCACCATTCCCGCCAGCGGCGAGATTCATACGGGCGCATGAAATCAAAATCGAGTTGTGTTTCCATTGCACCGCATTGCGTTTCAGCATATTCTGACCCATCATCGGTTAACGCAGTCTGGTTGACCACGCCAACGGGCAGATTGCCCCAGGACCACAACTTCATCCCGGAGACATCCTGCGGGTTGGCAATGTGAGCGTAACCATGATTGACGGAGTGCTGCCATGCGCCGAAGTAATCCCACTCGATATCACGGCCAAAAATCGACACCTGAGCGAGCATGTTTTTTTGCCACCGGAAGTTGATGGGCTCCTGTAAGTTGTTTGCTGGCCACATGGGCACGCCTTCCATGCCCGGCAAGATGGGGTCATCCTGGATCAGATCAATCCGGGCAATAGGCCAGGTAGCAGAGCCTGCGTATTCATAGGAGCGAGACCGGTGAAATGGATAGATGAACTCCGTATGCTCATCGGCATCCAGTGAGGCGTTTGTCCAATAATGATAACGTCCCGGGAAGTTGTTTGGGTTTTTCAAGTACACATCTTGAGAAAGGGCACAGCGATCGGGATACAGCGTCAGGGTGATCATCCACTTCAGCCCGGATATTTGCTCAATCCCACCGAATAACACACTGGCGCTGCCATCCTCATGTTCAAACATATCCCAGTTGACCGGGTCACATGTGGTTGGTGCATGTGCGACCGGAAAGCTGAACTCAACCCCTCCCGAGAAAAATGCACCCCGGATCGCTAAGGGCGAAAATTTTACAACGGAATTTTTGTAGAAAACTTCCCGCTCAGATATCTTGTCATAAACCGAGTAAACCCTTCCGCCTAAATCAGGGATGACTGTGACTGTCAGGTATTGATTCTCAAGAAAAAGCGCTCGATATTGCTTGTCTTTCACTTCAAAATCAATATGATCCTGAAGTGTATAAGGATAAATATGAGCAACGCCATACTGAGAGCGGAAAATAGGGTTTCGATTTTCTTCCTTGAGGTCGTAGGTAGGAAGCACAATGCTCCCTTCAGAAACAAAGACTTTGTGATTCATCAACAGTCCCTTTCCTAATGCTGCCACAGATTTATCTAAATGTGATCGTTGACGCCAAGCCTTCTGTCAACCACTTGCGCATGGTGATCGCCAAAATAATGGGAGGAATTAACCCCAGGGTGATGCAAACAGAAATCAACGAATAGGAAACATCCGGATTGCCAGAAATTGCGGATATCACCAGCGGACCGGTTTGCGATTTGATGGTTTGGGTCAAGAACCGTGCAAACAGAAACTCGTTATAAGAGGTCATGAAAGCAAATGCAGCAGCGGCAACCAACCCGGGCACAACCATCGGAATGATGATCCTGGTCAATGCCTGGAAAAATGTGCAGCCATCGACCAGACCGGCTTCTTCCATATCCCGTGGGATATGCGAGATATACAGCGTCAGGAACCAGATCGAAAACGGGATGGTCAACGCGCTATGAACCAAGATCAGTGAAAGGTATGTGTCCAATAAGCCCAATGACCGGATGATCACATAAAACGGGATCGCAACCGCCATGGCGGGCATGAGGCGGCTGGCAAGAATGAAGTTGAACGAAGCCTTTTTAAACTTGAAGCGTAGCCTGGCAAACGAATAAGCGGCGGGAGTGGCAAAGACAAGATTGATGACCATCACAGACACAGCGATAATGAAACTGTTCCGCAATGCCGGCCCGATCAGCCGCGCTTCTTGCGAAATACGGCTTCTCAATTGGCCCCTGATCTCAAACCCCGTGGGTATTTCACCTGTGAACACATATCGATAATTGTCAAGCATCGGGTTTCTCGGGATCAGGTTTGTGGGTTTGGTTAGCAGGTCCGCTTCACCCTGAAAACTAGCCGAAATTACCCATAAGAAAGGCCCCAGGATGTAAATGATCAGTATAATCACAACGATATTCAACAGTATCGTTTTTAGTAAACCTTTTCTAAGCAGTTTTCTCATCATGGGAGGTCCTTTATACAATTGATTCCTGAGTTTTGATCAGTCGCAGGTAAATGATGATTAAAATCAACGTGATCAATGCCAAGATGATCGAGAGGGCGATGCCATGACCCAGGTTCAACTTCCTGAATATCTCTGCGTACGCAAACCAGCTTATCAACGAAGTTGCGTTTGCCGGCCCGCCGCCTGTCATGACATATACGATATCAAAAGTGAGGATGGATATCATTGTTTCATAAACGAGAACAACCAATAAAATCGGCCTCAGAAGCGGCAGGGTGACAAACCAAAAAACTTTCAGCGCGTTACCGCCATCAATTTTCGCTGAGTCGTATAGTTCGTCTGGGATGAGCTGCAACCCGGCCAGAATGAAAATTGCAGCCAATGGCCCCTCTTTCCAAATATGCGTCAGGATCAAACTGAGCCGTGCCAATGCCGGATCGGACAAAAATGGGATATAGTACTCTACCAGGCCCAGGGAATAGAGTATGCTGTTCAAAATACCAAAATCCGTATTCAAGATCCATTTCCACATCAATCCGGCGACAACGGCTGGAGTAGCCCAAGGCAAAAGGATAATGATTTTTAACGCATTGGCTGCCTTAAGCTTCGTGTTCAGGAGCAAACCCACAATCATTCCAAAAACCATGACCCCAATCACAGTGAACAGGGTGTAGGTACCCGTGTTTATCAGCGAGGTTTTAAAGTAATAACTGGTGATGACATTTGTGAAATTCTGAAAGCCCACGAAAGGGTTAATTCCAGGTCTTGTCAGCAGGTTTTGGTACACACTGATCCGAATTGCATATAAAACCGGGTAAATTGTAAAGAGAATAATAACCAGCAGCGCAGGTAATATCGCAATATATGGAAAGTACTTGTTGGTGAACCGGCTGAACCGATTTCCATATATGACAGGGTTGGATTTCATCTCAGGCATGTTACGCCTCCAATAAACAAAACGAATAGAAAAGAAGAGGAAAGGGCCACAGACCCTTTCCTCTTGGTAAAACTACTGGTATTGAGCAGCCATCTCGACCCACATTTCAGCCATGTTATCAAGAACTTCGATGGATGAAAGTTCGCCGAGGATCCCTTTGTGGATCTCTGCACGGGCAAAAATATCCCAAGAACCATACCAGGTGGTCAAGCCTTCCTTGGCCCTTGCCAATGATGCTTGCTCCTTGATGGTGGGCACATCGCCCCATTGACCAAATGCATCAATCACTTCAGGGTCATCAAACAGGGGTAATTGGGCAAAACCCAAACCGTTTTCGACAGCCCAACGCTTGACTACAACATATTCGCCTTCGTGCTTGCCGCCAAAGTAATCGAGGAATTTGCAGGCTGCATCCACATAAGCCGGTCCGGCTTCAACGACCCTCGGGGTCATCGCATAGAACCGTACATAACCAACGGTTGAGTGGCTGGGGCCGGGCATCAAAGCGATTTTGAATGACCCTGCATATTCTCCACTGCCAGGGCTGTTTAACTCTGCCATGTTGTATTGCGGCACAATTGTGAAGGTGTGTGCACCTGCCTGCATGGATTTAACCTGATCAATCTCAGCCATGGATAAGCTGGCTGGGTCGAGCAATTCTTCTTCATAGACCATGCGCAGCCATTCCATGACTTCATACGCAGCGCTGCCTTCAACATTGAACACAGGGTTCAGATCATCATCGAACATGGCATTGTCGCCTTGATGTTGTGCATAGATCAAGGAAAGCCATGCTTCAGGGTAAGCACCCTCTTTCTGCGACCAGGCCATAATGATGGGATAGCGGTTGACACCGGCTTCTTTGAGCTGCTTCGACATTGTATAGACATCGTCCAGAGTCAGCGGTGCTGAATCAATGCCCACCTCCTGGAGAAGGGCTTCATTGTAAACAAAATCCATCGTGTCAGCATAGTAGGACAGGCCATAAACTCGATCTTCGTAGGTCATCCCCTGCAGCGCATAAGGCGCAACTTCTGCTGAATAAACGGACGCGTTAGGACAATGTTGGTCGATGGGTTCAAGCCAGCCAGCAGATGCCCACTCGTCTAACCAGTGATCGGAGCCATACAGCAAATAGGGTGAGTTACCCGCAACAAAGGCGCCAACCATAATGTCATGGTACTCCAACCATGAGTGGTCCTTGTGGGTGATAACGATGTTTGGATTAATATTCTGGAAATTTCTAATATTATCCGCAATCGATTCAACACCGTAAGACCAGGTGACAAAATCCATCTCAATTTGTTCAGGTTCTGCAGGAACATCTGCAGGCGCTTCTTCAGATGGCGTCTCCGCCGCTGGAGCACAACCAATTGCCAAAATCATCAATAGCAAGCCGACGCCCACTAAAATTGAGATCTTTAGAGCTTTCTTTTTCATTTCACTCCTCATTCTGTAATCAGTTAATTGTTGACTCGTACTGCTTTACTTATCACTAACTACATATGTTTCAATCAATCTCAAATGGTTTTCTCCTTTCGGTAGTCATCGATTACAACCAATGCAGCAGCGCCCAAAACACCAGCATGCGAGCCAAGCGCTGAAATTCTAACTAAATCGGGGGTAAAAATTTTGCCAAAAACCCAGGATTCATCAGCCAATCGACTTAACTGCCGCTGAGCATGGTCGATAAGAATATTTCCGCCGTGAACAACACCGCCGGCAAGGACGATCATCTCCGGGTCATAAGCCAAAGCAAGATATTGCAGGCTGTACGCTAAAATGTCACCGATCTCATGAATGGTTTTCAGCGCGAAGTCTGCCCCCCGGACGGCTTGAGTAAAGACCGCCTCAGGGGTAATTTCTGCCCAAGCTTCTTTACTCCAGCCGGATTTGCCATTGCCATGCAACTGTTCGGCATGTTGTTGTGCTCGCAAAGCGATCGCCGGCCCAGAAACAATCGCCTCTAAACAACCCTTACCACCGCATTTACACACCGGCCCATCAGGGATCATGACCGCATGTCCGATTTCGCCCGCCAGCCCATGAACCCCGCTGAAAATTTTTCCGTCATCCATGATGACCACGGAAACACCAGTTCCAATGTTGAGGTAAAGGAAATAACTGGCATCTACAGCCTGGCCATAAATGGCCTCACCGATCGCGCCCACCCTGACGTCATTTTCAATCACACAGGGCCTGTTCAGTCGTGCGTTCAGTTCTGAGCGAACCGGGACGTTCTTCCAGTTAAGATTGACAGATGCGATGCCAACACCACTTTCTGCATCGACCAGCCCGGGGATACCGAATCCAATCGCGTCATGCGGGTGAAGTTTAATTTCATAATTGTCGATAAATGTCTCAACAGCGTGCGCAATACAATCGAGTATTGCCTTCTCGCTACGCACATCGGTTTCAAATACCATTGATTGTTTAATGTCACCATGCGGTGAGACCAACCCCACAGCAATCTTTGAGCCGCCTACATCGACACCGATGATGTCTTTATTACTCTTTGTTTTGGAAATCACCCTGCCGCTCCGTTCCTCAACAAATAATGGAAACTCAGAATCTCCATCGTAAATACTCACGAAAACTTAGTAATCCGGTTATTTACATCTTCATAGAAGTGCGTAATAAAACCTAAAACATATTGACCAATGTCAAGTGCTTCATTTTCGATTAGAGGTGTCAGGTCCATTGCAAAAGACAGCCTTTGGGCTTGGTCGAGCCCATGCGATGCAAAATAAGTCGCATTCGCCAGGCGCCTTCCCATCGTTGCCAGGTCATAGCGCTTCCCGCCCGTAATTTGGGAATCATAAAGGCCCAGTAAAGCAATTTGAAGGTTCTCGAAGTCCGTTAAATCGAAGGGGACCTTTTCCTGGTCGTCCAGCCAGTCCAAACTGCGCCAAACTTCACATCCGAATAATTTCTTCGGCCGTTTCTCCAAGGGTAACGACCGAATAGCTTCCACAACCCGCAATCCTGTAGCCACATGTGTATCATGTTTATCAGCCAAATTATGTGTATACACGTTCATTGGCGATGTGATGGTTAGAATCTCAACCAGGTCTTCAATGACGCTGCGGTCAGAAGTATCCTTGACAGCCTTGCTCGGATAATCCAGGAAGATTTGGGCCTGGTATTCTCCGATGATGGCCGCTTTTTTTTGTTCCTCGAGCCGCACGGCTCGCATTTCTTCATCGGTAAAGTCCTTGTAGACATTGTCTCGAACTGAACCGCGTCCGTCGGTCATGGTTACGCCAGTAAACGACAGCTCAGGGTCGCGGAAACACGTAATGATCGGCTGGGCAGCCATGATCTCAATATCATCCTGATGCGCACCAATAGTCAGATGCGTTGTATTCGCCAGGGATTGGCCTGCTGGCTCAGGATTTGGGAAGAACACCTCTGCTTTCGGTTGATGTAATTTGAGATTCATTTTCACCTCGACGTGATCATGGGCAAACTGGCTGCCACAATTGCCTGCCCTACCCGGCGTTGTTTCTCGTCAGGTAGTTGAATTTCGATTTTATCTGCCAGGCTCGGAAACTCCTGTGCAATGACACACCTGGCCTGGTCGACCAGGATCGAACCGCCACCCCAAGATGTACACCGCCCAAGAATGATGACATGCTTCATCTTGTAGAAGTCTGCATAGTGGGCAATGGCATATCCCAGATAGACACCCATCGACTTCCAGATATTGACGGCTCCCGTGTGCCCTTGGCGTAACTTTTCTTGCACAGCGAGAAGTTTTTCTGCATTGGTCAGTTGATCGCTAATTTCAATGCCCGCTAAAGGCGCCAACCTGAACACACACTGCTGGGAAAGATAATTTGAACCGCAACCGCGATCGCCGGACCACTCATCAATGGCTCCGACTGGACTGTAATCAATGGGTACAAAGCTCAACTCGTTCAACCAGCCCAGAATGTGACCATCCATATCCACATAACCGCCCGCTTCGCTAGAACCCAGCGCGATACCCAAAATCCCTGTGTCCTCGAGCGACATCGCGCCTGCCAGCGCGGTGACATCACCGTCATTGATGACAACCAATGGCACACCGAATTCTTTTTGAATCCGGGTGAATAGATGTTTACGGTCAGCGCTTTGGTGCTCAGGAAGTCCTCTGAAAAGCGAAGAGACCATAGGCTGGTTGTTGATATAAATCCCCGCCGAGCTCCCGCCAATAGCATCCACTTGAGGCATTTTCGATGCGGCCGTGCTCAGCGAGTCCATAATTTCAGTGTAGTGATATTGGATATCCGTTTGTGCTGTGGGCTCCCAAATCTTTTCTTCGCTGAAGATCACCTCTCCATTGACGACAGCGCTGACTTTCCTATCGGAAGCACCTAAATCAAAACCGATTCGGTATCCACTCAAATTCCCGCCGATCTTTTGACCCGATTCATGTTCGTCGGGTACTTCGTCGGTGTTGCATAAGATCACTTCAAAGCCCTTTTCATACACCTGGTTACCCATAAAATGAAAATCAAATCTCTGAGCTCCCTGGGCAGAATACGTTTGTTTGATGTGCTTACCAACGGACGCTGGGCCGCCGATAAACACACGGTAACCTCCACGCTGCCATAACAAAAACTTCACCAAGCGCTCTGAATAAAAAAGATTCTGGGCAGCCCGCGGATGATCCTCAGGGTGGACCAGAGTCTCATACCTCGAAAACTTACCGTCCTCGCGTTCTAATCCGATCACAAGCGGCTCACCAACGGCCTTTACGCTTTCCATAAAGTGCTTGTTCGCCAAAACAGCCGGTCTGAATTGGTCGTCATACGGGGGCATGAATTTAGGCTTTACGAGATGAAAAGGGCTGTCCATTACATCTTCCAGACTCTTTTCCAGATTTACGTGAAGGCAAGAAAGGTGAAGAGTAACCTACAAATTGAAAATCAGGTTCGTATCATTCACAAGCGATGCTGAAGCGCCAATAATCACACTGTTTTCGCCGACTTGTCCGATTTCAACTTCGGTGTTAGAGAGCGGACGTTCAAGCGACATTTCTTTCATGGTTTCCTTGATCTGTTGCAACCAAGGCTCCCCAAAACTGGTCATATCACCAGTCAAAATAATCTTTTGAATATTAAAAATGCCTACCAGCCAGGAGATCGCCATACCCAGGTAATAACCCGAATCTAAAACCAGTTTTGTCGCGTATTTGTCACCTTGAGTTAAAGCTGACTGGATGATCGAGAGCGAGGGTTTTTTACCATTTACATTAAGTAAAGACTGCGGCTGGCTTTTTACGATCAGATCCGCTTTACGGATCATCGCTTGAGCGCTTGCCACAGTTTCCAAACAGCCATAGTTGCCGCATCGGCATAAATCTCCCCCATCTGGCACCACCACAATATGGCCGATCTCACCTGCGCTGCCCCCATCCCCATGAAAGATCTCACCATTAATGATGATTCCCGCACCGATACCATGTCGGACGTTAATCACAATCATATTGTTGACATTTCTGTTGCTGTCTATGTAAGTTTTCTCTGCGATTGCCGCAGCCTGGCAATCATTGATGATTTGTACTGGTAAACGGTATTTTTCCTCAATGATCCTTCCTAGAGGTAGGTTTTTCCAGTTGAAATTCACAGCCGTGATCACGACGCCATCAACTGGGTCAATCAAACCTGGGGCGCCAATGCCGATCCCAAAAATTGGTGCATCAACCACGTTTAACAAATGGTCCAAAATTCTAAAGACGAGGTCTAGAGCATCCTCTCCATCAAGATCGTCCAAAGCAAAGGAAATGAATTCCTTAATTTCCCCACGCAAGTTGACAACGGCACCGCTGAAACGATCGTTGGCCAAATCCAAGCCAATGCTGTACCTTGAGTCTGGCAAAAGGCTCAGCAAGATCGGGTTTTTTCCTCCCGTCGATCGGCCAACACCAATCTCATCCACCAGCCCTTCATGCAGTAAATCCGAAACAATATCAGACACAGTGGTAGGAGTCAGACCGGTTTGTCTCGCAATTTCAGCTCGGCTGATTTTGTCCTTCTCGAAAATCATTCTTAGCGCTAAATTGCGGTTATGCTCTTTAAGCGATTGTTGGGTTGCCTTTCCTGAATACATCGTGTGGGGATCAGCTCCTAAACATAGTTAGTCCATTGGATTTACTAACTCCATCATAGCAGACTTTTCGGGGGCTGTCAATAACCATTCAACATTTATCAAATCGGTTACCTATCAAGAAATTTCCGACAAAGGATGTTTGTCTACCTTGTAAGCATCGGGTGGTAAATATTCGCGTCATAATTAATGGCGTTCAGACCGTTCAGGACACCATTGCATAAGAGACAACTTAATGAGGCACGCCGATACCGGCAATGACCGCTTCATGAGGGTTTAAAGACGATATAAATTTACTGATCGAATTTGAGAAAAAGAGTCTTCATAGCGAGGAGCGCGATATTGTAGACGTCAATGTACAAACCTCGCTAGGCTATTTGGTTATTGTAAAATTATTTTCTTTTTTTCTCTGTCCAGATGAAATCAGATTTTATTGAAAACGCCATGATGGCCCAATGATAAAGATCTATTGAAAAAAACCTGCCGTGAGTTTACGGCAGGTTGCATATTATCAGGTCTAGATCCGATTAGTTTCTACTCTTGGTTCAATTGAGGGCTCTCAATCATTTCACAGGCAGTACGATTGAATTGATAAGACCTTGTTCTATTCAAACAGTCTCACAGTTGCTTGGCTAACCACTTGACTGCATTGATCCACAATTGGTTATATCCAGACCATTCCAAAAACCCAGTGGGGCACCAATGAGGGCCAATATCAGAAGCCCAGGCCAATGACCGGCCTTTATTTACTTCCATAGTAGCCAGTAATGGTTTTTGGTTGATTTCAACCAATAATTCGGATCCAGGTTTCGCTTCCAGTTCGTTGTAACCAAGCAATGTTGGCCAATCATTTCCCAAATCCCCAATCACGGGATGGTGGCGATTAAGCACCTCGGGTTTTGCACCTTCAGGCGTTTCGACACGGTCGTCGAAAGTGTAAATATTGACGGGGAGCACAGATTCGAGTTGCGTGCGGTAATATTTCGCAGAACCATAAATACCCGCAAAGGATAAATACCCGCCGCACATCATCAATCCGCCGCCATTTTTCACCCATTCTGCCAACAAAGCCAATCGATTTGGAACAGACTTTCCGTGCAGCCATGTATCCGGATGCAGGAGCAAGGTATTGGCGCCAATATCGCTTAGACAAATAACATTGTAATTATTCAGTTCGTCCATTGAGGTTGGGAAATCTAAAGCCGCAAGATGACTGGGCATATGAACAAAATTGATCTCTGTTCCCAAGAATGCTTTTTCGAGATATTCAACCCCTGTCTCATAGACTGTGCTAGAGAAGAAATCCCACCCTTTAAAGTGCGTACTTGCAGAGACCCAGGACTCACCGGCTAGTAAAAAATTGATATTTGACATTGTTTTTTCCTTTTATAAACTTACCGATTGACGTTTTACAAACCACTGATTAATCGCAACAGAGAAAAGCAATAAACCGCCCAAGACTGCGAGCTGCCAAATGGTGTTGATATTGGCAAGCTGCAATCCTGATGCTATCAACGTGACAATGACCACCGCCAATGCCGTGCCAACCAGGTTTCCGATCCCACCGGTGATCATGATGCCGCCTAAAACCGCGACAGTAATCGATTCCATATCCATGCCTACACCCACATCTGGACGAGATGTCATAAACCACGAAGAAAAAATAATGGCACTTAACCCTGCAAATATTCCGGAAATGGTGTATAGGGAAAATCGATACTTTTTTACTTGAATTCCAGCAATCTGGGCTGCTTCTTCATTGACACCGATTAGGTAAATGTGGCGGCCAAATTTTGTCCTTGTCATACAAAAAATAAGGATGGCAAATACTGGGATTACTATTAATGCAATTTGAGTGGGGATGCCCAAGATCTTACCGTTCGATAAAAACCCAAAACTCTGTGGAAAGCCTGAAATGGGAATACCCTTTGTCAAAACCAGTGCTAAAGCGCCATAAGCATAATTCGTCCCAAGTGTGATAATCAAGGGCGGCGATTCTAAGATGGAAATGATTGCACCATTAACTGCGCCAAGCACCCCACCAATAATTACAGTCAATATGGCTGCCACCCATACATTGACCCCGGCATTGACAATAAAGCCAAACAAAACACCAGCAAGACTGATGATTGATCCAACTGAAAGATCGATCCCAGCACCACCCCCCAATATCACCAGAGATTGCCCAAATCCCACCAGGGCTAGGGCAGCACTAAATCGAGACATGGTAATGAGACTATCCCATCGTAAAAAATATGGGCTGATTGACGACATAACTATTACAACAACAATGAGCAGTACTGTGAGAAATACAACCCGGTTGCTGAGTAAATTGATTAGCTTCTTTATGGTCATAAGCTCTGTTTCCTTTACTGAATCTGCTCCTAAGCCATACCTTTGCGAAATGAGGACAGTTCTTCGCGTTTGCGTTTTTCAATCCTTTTTGTGATGAACAAGTCGACCACCACAGAAATCACAATTAAAATGCCAACGACCGCTCTCTCCCACAAAGAAGGTATACCCAGTAGGACAACACCGTTTCGCATAATGGCAATAAAAAGAACACCAGCTAAGGTGCCAACCACAGACCCCTTACCACCTTTTACCGAAGTTCCGCCAATCACAGTTGCAGCAATCGCCGCCATCGGAAGGTCTTGACCAACGGTGATTTCCACACTGGCTAAACGACCGATATAGATCAATGCGGTGATCCCGACCAGCGCGCCCAAGATCGAAAACGAAAGCAACACAATGCGGTTTGTAGATATCCCAGAAAGGATCGACGCTTCCTCGCTATTCCCGACCGCATAGATATGTCTGCCAATACGCGTATAGGTCATCAAATACCAGAACATGAGATAAATGAAGGTCAAAAGAAATATAGGCACTGGCAATCCTATAAACCGTCCTCTAGTTAAGAAACCGAAAACTCTCGGCAACCCCGTCAGCCAACCTCGCATGCCCCCTAACAATCCGAAAACCAATGCCCGCAATATGCTGGAGGTACCTAGGGTGGCAATGATTGCGGGGATTTTTGCTTTGGTCACCAATATGCCGTTGATGAAACCAATAAATGTACCAGTCAGCATTGCCACAAATGCAATAATGAACGGGTTTACATTAGCCTCCAGCATCCACCCCACAAATATTGCTACTACGCCCATGGAGGATCCCACTGAAATATCAATTCCACCCAGGATCATCACAATGGTCATACCGATAGCAACCACAGCCAAATCTGTCGAATTCCGCAAAACAGTTTCCAGGTTGTTACGACTCATAAAATTTGGGGAGATAATCGCAAAGATAATAATTTCTGTGATCAGCAAGATGATCGTAAAAATTTCACGCTGGTTTAGTTTAGGAATGTAACGTTTTAAGGTAAGGTTGTTGACCATCCTGTTTCTTCTCCCTTACTTGGGTGTGTTCACCCAGGTTAAAATAGATAAAGCAATGAATTTGGTGATATTGATTAGTTCTTCTTCCGAGATATACTCATCGGTTTGGTGCGCTTTACGTGGATCACCAGCGCCAATCACAACGGCTGGGATGTCGTAGTAATCAAACCAACCGATGTCTGTATGAGTACTTGCCCCTTCGACAATTTCGGGTTTGTTTACATACTTTAAGTTACCCAAACACATTTGTACAAAGGGATCGTCAACCGGCGTCTCACCACAATCGGCATCGATCAACCATTCAATCCTGGGCGGGTTCTCTCGCAACCAGCTTTCGGTCTCCGCCACGGCCTTCACAAATCCCTCGATCTCTGCCTTCACCCGTCCCCCCAGCCCGTTTTCATCCTTCTCTCTCGGAAGGTATTGTGCATTGAACACAACCTCTGCCCGGTTCGCAAAGGCCGTCGGATATTCTCCTGCCTCAATTTGCGCCACAAACACCTGGCATGGCTCCGGCAGGTATGGGTGCATCTTGCGCACGCGCCATTCTGCATTCAAACGGTCAAAATGGTCCAAGAAAACCCTGGCTAACCCGATCGCATCAACTGCACCACCATCCCGCCAATCCCCCTGCGGAAGCTCAATATGGCCACTGCGGCCCTCAATGATCAGCTTGCCCCACAAGATCCCCCGACAGAGCGGTGCCACCTTCATGTTTGTCGGCTCCGTCAAGATGCATCCATCTGCCCGGTAACCCTGGGCGACAAAGTCCAGCGTCCCCATGCCCCCTGCCTCTTCATCCACCACGGTACCTACAGTCACATCCCCTTTAAGTGGACCTGCGCTCTTTACCACAGCTTCCAGTGCCATAACCATGGCCGCCACGCCCCCCTTCATGTCAACCGCACCCCGCCCATAGATCTGGCCCCCTCGCCGCTCCCCTCCAAACGGGGCAACTGTCCAGCCGCTCCCCGCCGGGACCACATCAATATGCCCGGTCAGTAGCAAAGACTTCCCGCCGCCCGTGCCCTTGAGCACGGCTGCCTGGTTCGGCCGCCCGTCAAATAGATGATCGGGATAATAGCCTGGCTTACCTGCATACCCTTTCAGCGCTTCTGCGCTTGGCTCCCATCGCTTTACCTCGGCACCAATCGCCTCCAGGCGTTTGCCGATATGTTCCTGCACTTCAGCCTCGTGAGATTCCTCGGGGGCAGGTTTGAACCATGGGTTTACACTGGGTATCCGGATCAATTCCTGTAAAAATGCGATTATCTCTTCGCGATGGTCGTCGATCCAGTTAAGCACAAGCATTTCTACTTCATCGCTGTGGGAAAAGCTTTCAGCCGACATAGTATCATCCGTTTCCTGTGTGAGAACAAAAATTTTTAATTTAAAGCGGTAGTGCTATGGTTTAATCCCAAAGCTAAACGAAGAACTTCCGCTTCATCCAGTTCTTCTTTAGTCAGGTAACCCATTTTCTCGCCTTCATGCATCACAATGATATTGTCAGACAAAGATAGAACTTCTGGAAGCTCAGAGGATATTAAAATGATTGCTATGTTTTCTTTTGCCAATGAAACAATGAGCTTATGGATTTCAATCTTTGTGGCCACATCGATGCCATGCGTGGGCTCATCCAGGATCAATAATTTTGGGGCATGAGAAAGACCGCGTCCCAGCACAACTTTTTGCTGATTTCCTCCACTTAGGCTGGAAACATGCGCTGAAAGATGGCTTAATTTTATGTCAAAATTATCCACCTGTTTCTGCGCCAGCACTTGCTCTTTGTGCTGATCTATCAAACCTAAGAGCTTAGAGACTTTATCCAATAACCCTGCGCTCAAATTGTCCTGAATTGAGCGGATCAAGAACAAGCCTTGTTGACGTCGATCCTCGGGCACATAAACTATCCCTTGATCCAAAGCATCTCTGCTATTCTTTGGAGTAATTGGCTCTCCTTGATAAATGATCTCTCCTTCGTCGGGATTCATTTCACCGTAGATCGCCTTCACTACTTCTGATCGTCCGGCACCAACCAGGCCATAAAAACCCAGGATCTCACCAGGGCGAACCTCAAAAGAGATATCATTGTAATATCCTGCCCTTGAAAGATGATCTACCTGAAGAATTGGGTCTGCTTGGCTTTCTTGATTCAATTTCTCGATTTGAAAAGCCAGTTTTTTTCCAGACATGGACATGATCAATTTGCTTTCATCAGCCTCGTCCAATGCATATTCAGCCACTTTTTTTCCATCTCGCAGAATTGAAATCTGATCAGAGATCTTAAAAATTTCTTCAAGCCGATGACTTATATACAAAATACTTACACCCTGCGCCTTTAATTTACGCATGGTCTCAAACAAAAGCTCTGTTTCCGATTTACTTAAAATTGCTGTTGGTTCATCAAGTATTAATATTTTTGCCTTTTTGTGGATGCTCTTCGCAATCAATACCAGGTGCTGTGCACCTAACATCAACTCAGACATGGATTTATAAACAATATTAGTGGGCAAGCCCATTTTTTGAACTGCCTCGGCTGCCCCAGTAGTCATGCTTTGCCAGTCCAACAACCCACCAGGCTGAGCAATTTCATTACCTAAATAAATGTTCTCAACGACCGAAAGCTCTTTAAAGAAAACAGGTTCCTGGTAAACCATGGCAATTCCAGCTTCAGCGGCCTCACGTGGGTTTCCGAACGCGACTTGTTCACCCTCTAGTTCTATGGTTCCGTGATCTGGACGAAGAGCCCCCGCTATGATCTTCATTAAAGTTGATTTTCCTGCGCCATTCTCGCCTAACACGGCGTGAATTTCACCTCTCTTCACTTTGATGGTCACATCATCAAGTGCCTGGACACCACCAAACGCTTTAGAGATATTCTTTAGGTTTAAAACAACTTCATCAGTCATCGAGGGCTCTCCATTTTAATGAATATTAGAAGTCGAAATTATCTACATTCTCTGCAGTGATAACCAAAGGAGGGCCGAGCAACAACGTGTCAATATCGGCAAAGTAACGAGATTCTCCATGCCCTGGCACATCATTGATCTCTTGGAAAGATTTTCCTTCCAACAGCTGGATTCCAGCCCAAACATTGAGGTAACCTAACGCTTCAGGATCCCACAAGATAGACGACGTCATCACACCGCTCTTGATGTAAGGGCGAACCGTATTGGGTGAGCCGTAACCGATCACGTCCACTTCACCGACCCGACCTGCGTTTTCCACTGCCTGGGCGACGCCAGGAACCGTGGTTGAAGCAACAGCGACCAAACCCTTCAAATCCGGGAAGCGAGTCATCAACTCTTCGGCCTGCCTCAACGCATCCTCACTGCTGCCGCCTGTGGTGTAGCGAATATCGACGATTTCAACAACATCTGCGTACTCAGTCTCGACGCGCTCCACCATGTAATCAATCCATGTATTGAGGTTTGTTGCAGTCGATTCACCTGAGACGATACCAATCTGCCCTGAACCGCCAATATTTGCCACCAGTGTGTCGATTAATGCATAGCCAAGGTCCTGATCCATCGATTGCGCAACGTACACTGCTCGGACGCTGTCTGGGCTGTCACTATCAGAAGTGTAGACCACGATCCCAGCTTGGGCGGCACGCTCCATAACAGGGTTAAGGGACGATGCATCAAGCACTGAGATTGAAATGGCATCAACCTGTTGCTGGATCAAATTCTCCATCAAGCGAACCTGCTCAGCAGCACTGGCCTCTGGGGATCCAACATCCAGGTATGTTACGCCAAATGCCTCTGCAGCACGCTCTCCACCGGCCTTCATGGCATCAAAGTATGGAATGCCAATCAGTTGGGGAATGAATGCGATTCTCCAGTTTTGTTCAGCTTGGGGGAACTCACTCTCGGTCGGTTCTTCAACCTCAACCTCTTCCACCTCGGGCTGTTGGGGCTCTTCCACTGCTGGTTCAGCTTGAGGGGCACACCCTGCAAGTACCACACCAATGATGATCAAGATGCTCATCAAAGTTAAAAATTGTTTTTTCATTTTTCTACTCCTGTAGTTGATAGTAATTGGGTCAAATTTGGATTTTCAACCTCGCGATTCAGTTAATACTCCACTCCTTTCGTGACAGAATTTATCCATTTTTATATCCGCCTCGTTGATGATCTCACAATTAATTCTGCACTGAGACTGATGCTGCGGGAATAATGCACGTTGTCTTTAATCCTCATGATCAGACAATCGATCGCTTCTCGCCCCATCTCAATGCGCGGTTGTCTTATTGTGGTTAATGGTGGGTTGACATAAGTTGAGAGGTAAATGTCGTCAAACCCGACCAGTGAAAAATCTTGGGGTATGGAATACCCGACTTCGGTAATGGCATGAATAACGCCAAAAGCCATTAAGTCATTACATGCAAAAATTGCTGTTGGTGGATCCTCGAGATTGAGTAATCTTTTTGCGGCGACGTACCCACCCTGGGGCCGAAAATCGCCTTTGATGATGTAATCGTCAACTAAGGGAAACCCTGCACTCATCAAGGCCTTTTTGTATCCTGTCAGACGATCATAGCTGGGTGTGACTTGACGGGGGCCGGTGATGCAGGCGATTTTCTCATGGCCAAGGGATATCAAGTGTTTCGTCGCCATTTCCCCACAGCCAGCATTATCAATTTGCACTGAATCCGTGTTTACATTAGGGCTCTCACGATCGACCATAACAGTGGGAATTTCATTTTCCTGGAGGAAACGGAAATTTTCGGTGCTCTCGCCAGCCGACACCAAAACGATCCCATCGACCTGCTTTTCGATTAACAAATTGATGTAGAAAGATTCTTTTTTGATATCCCCATCAGAGTTACACAGAATAATGCTGTACCCTTGTTTACTGCTGGCCATTTCGATGCTCCAGGCAATTTCAGCAAAATAGGGGTTTGTGTTGTCAGGAATCACCAAACCAATGATTTTGGTTTCTTTTTTTCTTAGGCTACGGGCGATGGCATTGGGCTTATAGTTCAATTCCTCCATCGACTGGAGGACCTTGCTTCTTGTTTCTTCTGTCACGAACCGCGTGTTGTTGATCACATGGCTGACGGTTGCAGTTGAAACATTGGCATGCTTTGCTACATCAATTATTGTTGCCATTTAATCCTTTACGTAAATGATTACGTCATGCTTTATTCTAGAATATCAGAAAATTCACCCCGTGTCAATGGCAAAATGGGAGAAAACTCGCTAATTATTTGTTTTGTTTCAGACTCAATCCTTACCCCCCATGGTACACACCAGGATCAGTAAGATAATCAATTCTTGTCGGCAATCAATTGTCAGGTAACAAGTTAGATTCCCCGCTGTTTTTCTCCCCCTTCCCCTCCCGAGCGGCGACCGCCCTCCCCCACGCACATCAGCCTGCCGCCCCGGCCACCCTCTATCCCTCGCGGCTGGCCAGAACCCCGGGCAATGCCTGGTTCAGCTCCTTAAGGGATTTGAAAATGTATGTCGCCCCATCAAAATTTAACAGATCCACTGACGGGTTCGGTATAACCGCGCAATCCATACCCGCCCGCAAGGCCCCTTCCATACCGAGAGGTGAATCCTCCAGCACCAGGCAATCTTCTGGTGCCACACCGAGGCAATCAGCGGCTCTCAGAAATATCTCGGGGTCGGGTTTTCCCCGCTCAACATCGCTAGCAGTCAGCACACATGCAAACCGGTCGAGGATCCCCAGCGAAATTAGCGCTGTTCTGACATAATTCTCGAAACTGTTTGACCCAACAGCCAATTTGAGGTTCATGTTTTCAAGATTTTTAATCAATGCCATCAAACCCGGGTTAGGCGTGCAAATCCTGGGTAAGGCATCCAGGGTGATCTCGGAAAGGGCATCAATATAGGCTTCCGGTGTGAGGGGTAAATCCGCCTCCTGGATGATGAATTCAGCGCATTCGTTATTGTCCATCCCAATCATGGTTTCAAACCAATCTTCCTGCGGCTGTTTTCCATACTCCGCAAGCAATTCCCCCATGCAGTCGAAGTTAAACCGCTCACTGTCGATCATCAGGCCATCCAGGTCAAAAATCACAGCTTTTATACTCATAGGTTCTGCTCTGTGTCTTACGCCCGTTGAACCCCGTCATCGGGCAGTAGACCAATCCTCTCTTCATTAATTTTCAATTTGGTTCTGCAGCCCAGTAACGCTGCCTTTTTTGTCATTAACCAAACCGCTAATGATCTTACCATCGAACCCAAACCAATGGAACGCCGTGCGCACAATGATTAATTTTTTCTCATATGAATATCATATTGAAATATCTTATCATCACTACGCATAAACCGATTCCCCCTCACTTTTGAATAAAATTCATCACAGGTACAATATAAGACATTGTACAGATTGTTTCACGGAGGCATTTTGGCACGGACCGTTCAGGGCAAAGCCCACAAATGGCAGGTGAGCGACACGCCCATCGGCAGCGGTGACGCCGGTGAGGTGTATGCCGTCGCGCGCCTTGATGAGCCCCAGGCGACCGGTATGATGAAGACCCCCGCCCGTATTGCGACGGCCGGCACCATCCAGCGGCAGGCCGGCCAGATCGACCAGGAAGCCCTCGCCCTTGCCCTCCTGGACGGTCTGCCTGATGGCAAAGCCCACCCGCCTCGCCTGCTGGACCTGGCGCCTGAGTACACCAAGGGCACCGGTAACTATTTCATCATCAGCGAAACGGCCGCCGGCAGTGACCTGGCCGCATTGCTGACACAAACCCGTCAAACGGGAAAACCTTTTCCTCGCCGTGTGATCGTGACCGTCCTGGATGCCTTGTTCGACATGTTTTCACGCGCCCACAAAGCCGGTGTTTTGTGGAATGATGTCAAGCTAGACCACATCTACTGGCACAACCCCACCGGACAGGTGAGCGTGATCGACTGGGGCAACGCCATCTTCCTCGATGGCAGCAATCAGCGCGCCCTGCCGCGCTGGCAAGACTACCAGCAAATGGTCGATACCCTGGGCAACTTCCTGCAGCAAAGCGCCCCCGATCTTTTCACAGACCTGGGATGGGAAGAATTCCAGGGCAAACCCCTCGATTCGCCGCGTGTCTCCGTGCTGGCCAGGCGCATCTCCTATCAGCAGCAGGTGATCAGCCTGCAGGTGATGGAGCACCAATCCCTGATCAGGGTTGTCCTCAGTGCCGACCCATCTTTGGAAGGGCTGTGCAGAATCGCAGAATATAAGCACGTCCTCGAAAAAATCGGCGCGCCATGGCAATCGGAAGACGTCCTCAGGTACAGCCAGAACCTGGTTGAATCCGCCCTGGCGGAGGGTGACCGGCACACATGCGTCAGCGGGACAGCCATGGTATGGGATGTCTTCGGCGATTCCCTCGACCTTCCCTGGCATCTGATGCGGGAGTTCTGCCGCCACACCGACATCCTGACCCACCCGGCATTCGCCGACCTGGCGAAGCACACATTGCGCGCTGCCTGGGGTGATGCCCTGTGGGCGGCCAGCACCATCGCTAAACACTCGGGTGACCCCGCCTGGTGGGCTGGATTAACCCCCGTCATGCGCCAAAAAGCGCTGGAGTCGGCCACGCCGCCTCCTTACCAGGTCGGTCAATCGCTGCTCAAATGGGCGCATGGGCAGCAAGAAGCATTGCTTGCAGAAGAAATTGAGGGTATCCTCCGCAATTGGCGCACCAAAGGTGCATGGGATGAGGAATCCCCCTTTGAATACGACCTGCTCGACATCCAGCGGGACCGGGCCGACCTGCCCAGCCAGCTGCGTTCGCAGATTAAGGGCAGCTTTGCCCTCGGTGAAGACGCCATCCGTGATCTGATCAAAGCATGGGCAAACGCCAGCTTTGAAGACCTGCCTAAAGTGCTACACAGGGTGCTCAGCTGGGACCCCGATCGCTGGGGCATACTGCACGTCGCCCACCAGGTAGAAAACTTCTCTGATTGGCTCGATACCCTCTTTACCGGTCCCGACGGACAGGAAAATACCCGCACCTTCCTGGAAAACCTGCTCAGGGCCCGTCCGCCCATTGAACGTCTGCTCGGGTCGCCTCCCTGGTTTACCCAGCTGATGCACATGCTCAGCCAGATCCTGCAGGGTGCGCAAATCTCAGCTTATCACTCCGAAATCAGCCAGTACTGCCCATGGCTGCTGCCCTACCCGGATATCATCGCTGCTTCACATGCACCGCCCATGCTGGACCCGGCCGACCTGAGCGCGCTTTTATCTCGGTTTTCCGCTAACCTCAAGCGTTGGCAGGATGTGGATGAAGGGCTCAAACAGATTCGCAAAGCCGCGCCGCAAGTTTTCCAGGATTGTAAATGGGTAGCTGACGGTTTCAACGCAGTTTTTTCGCTCAATGCCAACCTCGTTGCGCTCAAAACCCTCTCAAACAGGGAGTTGCCCTCAGCCTTATCTGAAGCACACCGGGTGTTGAAGGCTTTAATTGTCTGGCGTGAGCATCTTGCAGATAAAGACCTGCCCGGCGCAGTCCTCGCACTGGATGAAGTGAAAACTGAGCATTGGACCTTAGCAGAGCATGCCAGACGGGTTTCTGTAGAATGGCAGCAAACGATCCTGACGGAATTGGATGCGATTACCGCCTTAGCACCCCTTCCAAACCTTGAAGGTAAACCAACTTCTGCACACAGCGAAAAGCTGATCGCAATTTCCCGCACCTATGAAGAGGTGCAGCATTTATGGGCGCAGGTTTACGCTTCAGGCCTGTTTACCCAGCTATTGGAAACCCTTCAATCAGCCATTGATGGCGCACGGTCAGCCTTTCTCGAATGGCGCACGATGTGTGAAAGCACGCAAAACCAGGCTGAACGCCTGCTTTACCACCATCACCTTGATAGGGTCCGCATCATTTCCAACCGGATGATGCGCATGGCGCAACATGTGCGTCAGGCAAAACTGAGCCTGGCCACCCTGGGTGAAGGCGACCAGGTGAACCTGTCTGTTAAGCTGAGAAACGCAGAAAAAATCCTTGACCATTTAGCTGCATTGGAGGCAGAGCTTGTCCGCAACCCTGCTGATAGGCGCTTTGTTGATGATCAGCAAACCTTTAAAGAGATTGTCGATGCCGCCGATGCGCAAACCCGCCAGGCGCTCATCTCTGCCCTGCCCGGAAATCACCTATTTTACAACTGGCTGGTAAAATCAACTCTTGCCTGAAAACTTTTACACTTGTAGGAATGGTAAACACCATGGAAACCATTAAATTTGGACCGGACAAATCGATGAAACTCACCCAGCCGCTGGATACCTGGCTGACAGCAGGCTTGCGTGATTTTGCAGTCCCTGAAGCCGCCGGGTCGTCAGCCCGGGTTTTCTCCCTGGAATACCCGCCCTTGGCTGGCGACTATGCAGACTACCCGGCCATCAAAGTGATGCGCCCTGACAAAACCCAATATGCCCTGCCCCTCTTCAAGAACGAGGTGCAGATCCTGGACGCAATGCGCACGGTGCCGGGAATCACCCCCCTGCTGGGGGTGGGCTTTATGCAAGTCAGGGATGGTGCCTGGCCAGGTGAAATTGCACCCCTGACGACATCCCTGGAAGCCAAAGCATCCGCCGTCCAGCTTCAAGGCGTGGTCGACCTGTACGCACCTGAGGAGACCGAAGCCTTCCTCTCTGAGATCGATGCCCGGGTGGCGCAAGGCTGGCTGGCCTTGATCATCCTGCCCCGGCGCTGGGAGGATAACCTCTACCTGCGCTGTGATGCAGGTTACACCCGGGGCGAATTTCAGCGTACTTTTTCAGTGGAGAGTGCCCTTAATGCTGCCGTGCAAATCTGCCAGATCATCCAGGCTGCCCATGAGAAGGGCATCGTCTACCTCGACCACAAAGCATTGCACTATTACTGGAACGAGCCGCGTCAGCAGGTGTTTGCATTGGATTGGAACATCGGGCGCCAGGTTGCCAACGGTAACAACCAGGAAGTGTTTGAGTTTGACATCCTCCAATTCAGCGCCCGCGCACTGCATCACATGCTGACCGGGCACCAGGCGCCAGGCTCTGTCAATGTCGGCCCCAACAAACCCGAAGACATCCAGAATGCGCCAGGTCAGTATGAACCTGTATGGACCTACGATGACCACAAGCGGCTCACCGCTGAAGAAATGGACGTGTTAGGTAGAGCGATCCAGGGCGAGTACAAAACGGCACAAGCGCTGGCCACTGACCTGCAGTCTCTGTACGACCAACGCCGCACAAACAGCTGAGCTCTCCCCTTGCAGAAAGGAACCCCATGCTAAAGGATCTTATCATCAGGGCAAAGGATGTTTTAGGCGAATCGGACCCGGCAGACCAGTCCTTAATGGACATTGAAAATGCCCTCAGTGCCTACCTCGAAGCCTTAGCCACTGAACGCATCTCCGAACCGGTGGATTTGGATGACCTTGAAAACGCGCATCGCCTTTTGCGGGAAGTACGCCGTGAACGCTCCCGGCGCCTGGCAGAAACCCAATCGAGGGAAGTAAGCGAGGAACCCACCCAGGAACCCGAGGAAGCACCCGTGCCGCTGCCGGATGGGCCGAGCATCTCTCCGCAATTCGGTGAGGATGATGTCTACGACCCCCTGCGCAAATTCCTCACCTCGAGCCACGACCCTGAGGCTGAAGCCCTGATGGACTCGGCGGAAGAAGCTTTTTACGCCGGCAACTACCAAAAAGCGATCCCGCTGTATGAGAAAGTCCTGGGGATTGAGCCGGCCTGGTCACGCGCCCAGGAACACCGCGATGAAGCCGAGGATTTCCTGCGATCAGGGAACATTCCTTCTGTCGCCCTGCCCCCGGAGGCTGGCAAAGCCTTTGGTAAGGCCCAATCTGCTGCCCGGGTTTTCCGCTATCAGACCGCACTGGACTACCTGGACGAAGCCTTTGACAGCCTCAAAGCCGCCGGGATCAACCGCTGGCGCGAGGGTGAAGAGCTGCGTCAGGACCTTGAAAACCAAATGCAAGCCCACGAGGTCTACCAGGAAGGCCTGTCGCTGCTCAGCCAGGGGGACCTGCAAGCAGGGCTCTCAAAGATCCAAACGGCTGCCAGTGCAGTAGCACTGCCAGAATATGTCGATAAGGCTGCTGAAATCCGATCAGACCTTTCAGCCATGGACGAGATCGCCGACGTGGTCAACCTGAGCGGGACTATCCCGCCAGAGAAATTGGCCGAAGCCCGGCAAAGGCTGGACCGGCTGTCCGTCAAATACGGCGAAATTCCCCGGGTTGCCCGCCTGCGAAACCGGATGGAGACTATCGTACCCAATGTGGTCGCAACCCTGGTGGAGAAAATCCAAAGCCTGATAAGCCGGGCAGAGCGTGCCAGCACACTCAAGCAGGCCAAAGACGCCTATGCAGAGGCGGAACATTCCCTGGCTACCCTGCAAACCCTGCAGCCTGAAAACCCCTTGCGTCGCGCTCTCGGCACCGAAATCCAGGAAAATTTAGCACAAATCAATGCCCTGGAGGAGCGTTTAAACCAGGCCGAAGAATCACTCAAAACCGAAAACCGGTTTTTCCCCCGCACTTCCTTCCTGATCAGCAAGGAAGTGCGTCAGCGTTTTCCCCAGGATCCGCAAGTGTTGGACCTCAAGCGCCGGCTGCGCTGGTATCACGTCACTGTATACGGTGGCGGCGCAATAGCCGGGATCATCCTCATCCTCGTGCTGTGGTTTGGCGGCCGGGGGATCGCCAGCGCTGTGCGCAACCAGCAACTGGCACGCACGCCATCGCCAACCATCACCGCCAGCATCACACCGACCAGCACCATCACGCCCACACCCACTGAGACGCCCACGCCAGCCCCCACCTTCACGGAAACGCCTTTCTACACTGCCACACCCACCCCGGTCGTCACGGGTACGGTGTTGCGCAACCTGTTTGCCCGCCAGTCCTGTTACGAAGCCTTCCCGGCCACCGGTCGCATCCCTGAAGGCGCGGTCGTTACCCTTATCTCGCTCCCCAATCGGGTCTTTGATGACCTCAACCGGGAATGTGCGCTTGTGGAATATCGGACTGAAGGGGCAAACGTGATCGGCTACATCCTCCTGATGGATTTAAGTTTTCCGTAAACCGGGAAAAATAAAAACGGCTGGTTCACAGCCGTTTTTTTCTTGTTCAAAATCCCCTTGTTTGCCCTTCCCACGGCGGATTCTTCCCTGCGTTGAACTCATGCACCCCGGGTCCGCCCAGCCTGTGTAAACGCCAGATGCCATAAATGTAGCTCAGGACCAGCACAGCAATTGTGACTGGCCAGCCCAGCAGCGTGTTAGCCCACGCCAGGGCTGCGGCATCGCCCCGCTGGAATAAAAATGCCTGGATCCCCAGCCTGGCAGCAATCAGCAGCGCCCAAACCCAGGTGACCTCACGGTAGGCAGGCTTCACATCCTCGCGCCAGAACCAAGCCAGCGGCCAGCCGCGTGTCAGGTGGCTCAGCCAGGCAGCGAGGGGCTTGCCTATCATCAGGCTGACGAGCATGGCCACCAATATCATCGCACTGCCAATCAGGGCTGGCAAGAAATAGCTGGCGGCATTGCGGGTCAGCAGCGCCAGCCCTGCAGCCAAAGCGACTGCCAGCAGGCCACCCAGGGCATAAGTCCAGGATTGCCCCCGCACCAACCGCACCATGGTTAAAAGCACTGCCAGCCCAATCGCAGCACCCAGGGCGATTTCAAGGGTGGATAAACCATTCACAATCACAAACAACAACGGCGGCAAGAGGGCGTCTATTGTGCGCCCCCCCAGCACAGTTTTGAGTTCTTCGCGTATCTCATTCGCTTTGGGCATATCGCGCCTAAACAGGGATAACCAGGATGATTCCAAACGCCACTTCGACGACCAGGCTGATGATGTTGGATTGCTCTACAGATTGATCCACAAACATCGAGACCAGCCTGACCCCCGCCACCAGCAAATAGGTCACCCCCAGCATGGTATAGGGCTCAGCTGAGCGAAAATATAGCGCCATAACGCCCAACCCGATGAAAAACGCACCCAGGATCGAGCGGATTTCTGTGATCCCACGTCCGCCCTCCGCCCTCAGGCCGGTAAAGGCATACACCGCTTGCGGCCTGATCAGAGAGAGCAGGCCCGTCAGCACCGTCCCGACGGCCGCGATGATCTTTAAGATTGGCCAGATATTAGTCATGTTTACGTCCTCCCATATAATGTGTGCCGTCACTCCCCAGCCTGGCTGAGCTTTTCAGCCCTGCCACCCAGGAAAAACCGAACCCAATCGCCCTCACTGCGATAGAGAGCAATCAAAACATACACGGCACCCGTGAAAAAGCCCAGCACCATCATCAAAATGATCCAGATCACAGCCAGCACAACCTTGGTCTCTCTGAATGCGATCCAGATAGAAAACAGGGCAAACCCGACATACAGATCCACAAAGGACACCACACCCCAGGGGTTCGCCAGCAGCGCGCCGCCATCCCGGGCAAAATCACCGGCAATAAAGCCATTCAACAAAGCCGCTGTCATAGCTAAAGCCCCCAGCCAAGCGATCACTTTTGCAACTTTCATTTGCCACCTCTTTTTCTCTGATTAGCCGTCCCAAATATCAATCTTAATGAAGCCACCTGCTCAAACCCTTGCGTTCAGGTTCAGCTTCGGGTGAACTGTCAATCCAGTTTATGCACACCGCACCCGGGCCAACATGGGCGCCCAGGGCAGGTGTGACCGGTGAAATAAGAGGGCTGGGCAACTCAGGAAAGGCTTGGGTCAATTTTTGAACCAGCTCATTCACCTGGTCTAATGCATTGGCGTGGGTGATTCCAAACAGCTCGGTGCGCGGAAATTTTTCCTTGGCAGTATCCAGAACCTTCTTGAAAGCCCTGGACTTGGTGCGGGCAATTTCCATCCTTGAAGTGTGGTTGTGCATTTTAAGAATGGGTTTGATCCCCAAAAGGCTGACCACATTGTACTGAATGGCGCTCATCCGGCCGCCGCGCAGCAGATAATCAATCGTGTCTAATTTCGCGAACGCGTGCGCGCCCAGGATCGCCTCGTCGATCACAGCCTGGACTTCATCGACAGATTTCCCGGCCGCTGCAGCCTGCGCGGCTTTGATCACCACAAGTCCCTCAGCCAAAGAAAGATTGCCCGAGTCGATCGGGATAACGGGGATGCGCTCGTAGGCCCTGGCAGCGGAAACTGCGGATTGGAACACGGCACTCAGCGTAGCCGAAATATGGATGGAGAATATGGTGGTCGCACCTTCATCTGCCAATCGATCGTAGACTTGTTTGTACTGCGCAGGTGATGGGGCAGCCGTGGACGGGTGCGGGTCGGCTGTAGGCAGAGCCTCATAGAACTCCTCACGGGTCAGGTCTATGTTATCCCGGTAGCTTTTGCCATTTAAAGCAATGTACAACGGGATCACAGATATCGGTAAGGTTTGCTGCAAGGCAGGTGGAATATCACTGGTGGTGTCGGTAACGATATGGATGCTCATACTTTGTGCTCCTTTGGGTCAGATTTTTACGGGGTAATCCCCACCAAATACACATAAATTATATAACTTTCTTTAGCAAAATCCCGCGTTTGTACTGGGTTTTCCCGCCAAACTACCGTATCTCAACAGCCTGAAAACGATGTAAAGATCAGGCATGGTAAGCAAGCCGGTTTTTCTCATCAACGCACACTCCCCAAACCACAGGTATAAAAGCGAGCGCATACAAATAGATCCCCATCATGCTTGAAGGGGTTGTGACTGTGCCGGATCTCACCCTCACACACGAGAAGTACACCCTCTAATTTTCAGCAAGGCCAATTGTTCAAACGGATCACATCACAAGCATCGCAGTGTGCACGCCGCCCATGTCAACAGGCAACTTAACCCAATGGTCACCGTGATCCTCCGAATGCCAGACCTCCCCGTTGCCCAACCCGGCAAACACATGACCTGGCAGCCGGGGTGTGATCGCCATCCCATACGCCATATAGTCCAGGGGCTCAGGCAACCCACCCGAAAGCTGCACCCACGGCGCATCCCCTACCTTGCGATAGATATGCGCATTGGCTTGCCCATCACGGTGACCTGGGGGGGTAAATTCCCCGCGCAGCAGGTTTGGCTGCTCCCCAGCGGACAAGAACCAGATATCTGGCCGTACAGGGTCGGCAGCAATTGCCCAACCGTACTTTTTCCCCAATCCCTCTGAGGGCTTACGCCAGTCCCTGCCGCCATTTTGGCTGAAGGCCACTCCGCTAAATCCACCGACTTCGTAAACCCAATCACCATGCAGCGGGTGAAACATCAGTGCATGGCAGTCCCTGTCACAGCCGCGCATGTGCCCGGACCAAGTCTGCCCCCGATCCTCCGAGCGCAGTACAGCCCCCACTTCCATCCCAGCCATCAGCACGTTCGGTTCGGCAGGTGAAACAGTCAGGCTGTTAACATACGGCGTCATCCCCGGCGGGTCCGTCGGAGAAAACCACCAGAACCGCGCCGATTTACGCAGCGCCTTCAGCTCCTCCCAGGTCTTGCCGCCGTCGTGCGAGACGTACAGGCTGACCGGTTTTCCGCCTGCGTAGAGGGTTTGAGGGTCTGTGGGATCGACGGCCAGCGCTTTCACCGGGACATCGTAAAGGCCGAGAGGCTGCCAGGATTTTCCCGCATCCGGAGAGAACAGAACCCCATTGGACTGGCTGCCAAGAAAAACTTTCTCAGGATCGGCTGGGTCACGGGTCAGACAGTTGACTTTTACCCCATCCAGCGGCCGGGTAACCACCCATTGGCCAGAGACTTGTTCCGCACGCATCAGCGTTTGCCAATCGGCTGTTAAAATAATCAGATCACTGCTCATCATGCACCTCCTCACCATCACACGACATGGGAGCATTATTTTGGTCAAACAGGCGGCTGGCGATGCCCTACCGTGCAGATGATAACTAATTATTACTATTTAGACTATTTTACTCATATTTAGTAGTGGTGTGAACATTTGTTAACATTTAAGGCAATAGAAGCTGATTTTTACCCGGAAAATATTAACTGAAATAAGTGATCATCGACAGGTTCAATCTTATACCTGGAATCAAGACCCCCAAATGCCCACGCTTAGCGTTTGAAATCCCCGAAAAAAGCGCTTGACTGGTGAAACAATTCTTTTGCGCGGTCTTTAACAGCGTGGTACAGCGCGCCGCTCCCCACGATTTGCCGGAGTTCAATCTCAGAAAAATGTCTGCCAATGGAGATCCTGGGCGAAAGCATCAACTTCCCGGGTTGGCGTAATTGCGAAATCACCTGGCCGAACTCGGCTAAACGCTGCTTATCAATTTGCTCGTGTCTTAGCCGCGTAATGGGATGATTAACCCATGCTGCCGAAACCACACCGCTGACAATCGTTGGCACCACCCGCAGGCCTTTGACGTAATCGAAAAATGTGTCAAACACATTCAACCAATGGTCAAACGCCCGATCCGCACCGGGATAGACTGACGGGTCCGGGTCCCGGTGTCCTGAGGCAAAGTATAACAACGTCCCGCCGCGGCGTAAATGCTGAATGGCGTTACGCAACACCAGCATACGCTCCCGTGAATCGGTGCGCGGCGTTATCAGGAAGTGATCGCGTGTATTCGGCAGCAGATTGAGAAACGGAATTTCGCTGGTCACACAGCGGATGTGATGGCCCTCGAGATTAGAAAATATGGTCAGGGCGTCGTAGGTTCCCGGGTGGTTTGAAACCACCAGCAGCGGACCTTGGGCAGGCAACGGCTCAAGGGCTTGCACCCGAATCCCGTCACAAAAATGAGTCAAAGCCCAGGCACTTGCTGCCGGCAGACCCTCTTTTTGGGTGATCTGGTCAAATTTTGCCCCCAAAAAAGCCAGGCGGTCGGTCACACGCCGAAAAATGCGCCAAAACACGGTATGGATGAGCTGGGTTTTTGGCAAGCCGACCGCACCCACAATTTCATCAACCAGGGATTCGCTCAATCGAGAAACAAGAACATCCATCATTCAAAACCTTCAAATTTCGTATCGGTAATTCGACCAAAACCAAAGTGATAGGGTCAACCGATCAAATGACTTAAAATTATTATACAAAAATTTGGCCGCAAGTGCCACAAACAAACACCCACATCCCTGGTGATTGCTGCTGCGGAAATGACCTCCTTGACTCCATTGTGCAGGGTGCCAAGCAAGGCACAAAACACGGCTGAAGAATGCCTTTTTTCTCAGCCAGAAATCGATGGATCCTTCGCAAGGCTGGTTAAGCGCGGCATCGGCAATCTGGCGCAGATACCCGGATGGAGATTTGCCTGCGAAATCTGTTCAATTTCTCAAATGCGGTGCGCATCTCATTCTGCATCAGGGAGACCGAATCGATTCCGGCCGTCACATGTGAAAAAGAAAGGTTACACGGTCTGGCTTCTACGCTTGGTCTTTCTATACCAATACCAGAAAAGAAAGCCCGTCAGACCGTATTGCAGCAGGAATTGGATCCATTCCGGTCTGGAATACCAGCCGATGGTCACATAGAGCGGCAAGCCTAACAGGCCATCGCTATGGCTTAAAATCGTTTCTGAAAGGTCAAAGGCTTTAATGAGGAACGGGCTGCCGGCAGCCAGCATCCCAAGCTCTCTTGCGGCTGTAAGCCCTTCATGGATGCTGTATCCCAATAAGAATCCAGCCTGGAAGATCAGGTAGGCCAGGGTGATGTTGAAGATCGTCTGGAGCTTCACTTTCACCAACGAGAAATAAATCAAAACCACCAGTATGATCGATAGTGCCAGCCCCACCGCAATCGAAACGCCAGAATAACGGCCTGCAAATTGGAATAGCGCAATTTCAACCCCTTCCCTGAGCACCATGAATAAAGCCAGGAAGAATATGCCTTGCCTCGATAGGCGCATGGCGGCCTGGCCTTCGATTTGCCGTTTCATTTTGGAGCCGTGGTTGATCATCCAGATAATAAAAGTGATGATGAAAACCACAGCGATGAAACTGGCTACGCTTTCCCACAGCTTGGCCGTGGTATCCATCCCACCAATCAGGGATGAGACCTCGCCCAGCAATGCGCCGAACAGCAAAGAGATCAGAATCCCAAATCCCAACCCATACCAGACATACTTTTTATACTTGTCGTTTGCGGTTTTTTCGAGAAATTTCAATAAGATCATGATCACCAAAAACGCCTCTAAACCTTCTCGAAATGCCATGATCACGCCTTGAACTAACGTATCCATTAATAACTTCACTCCTGAATGTAAAATTGTTTGTAAATGTGTTTACCGATAAATAGATGAGATCCTATGGGTTGTGATGTGCGCCTAAGCGCCCTTTCTAAGCATGATCTCGGATGCAATTTTCTCAGAAATGTGAACCCTGTTTCCCCCGGATTCCAACAGGAAATCACCACTACTTCCAATCGCAGAAAGGCATACCTGCATGCCGGGCTTGACGCGCTCATTGGACAGGAATTTCTGAGTGACCGGATCAGACCCGACCTCAAAGATCACCGCCTCGGAACCGATCTTCATGTCCTTTACAGAAAATGTTTCGATGGAGCGGCCGCCTTGACTGCCCTCGCGTGGGATCCGTTCTCCGTGATAGCAATACGCAGGGAAATCCAGGAAACCATCCAAACGCTCAGCTACATCAATTGATATGTGATGTTCCAGATCGCAGGCGATGGCCTCAGCCTTTTCGAGAGACATGCCCAAATCCCTCACAAGGAAGATTTCCCAAAGCTTCCGGGACCACAAAACACGGCGTGCCCGCTCAGAACCCTGGACGGTTAACACCACCCCGTGATAGGGCGAGTAGTCCACCCAGCCTTTCTCAGCCATACGTCTGACCATCTGATTGGCCGAAACGGGCTGGACATCCAGTTTTTCCGCCAAAACAGAGAGCGGCACCGGTTTAGCCTGGTCACCAGCGCTGATCATGGAAATGCTGACCAAGTACATGTCTTCCGCAACCGTTGTTTTATGGTCGTACATAAAATTCTTCCTCACAATTTTAAGGCAATCCATAATTTAACTATGAAATTTGTTTTTGTCAACCCGGTCCAGTACGGGTGCCAATCGAGGGCTGACGATGCTTGCACTCGCCAACCGAACATGCGCTGAAATCAACACAAAGGCGTAAACGACATCCATCTTATTGCGGCAGTAATAATTATCTATCTGCGGACATTCTCTATACACACCCTATACAAAAGGTTGAATCGGTTGAGGATTAGGATAAAGTATATATAACGATCAACAATTACATAACTAAGGAGTAAAACCATGTCCAAATTCCTCAAAATTTCTATCTTCGCCAGTATTCTGGCAATTGCCATTGTGTTTGCGTTTGGCTCCAGCCCGGCGTTGGCCAACGGTTACAGGGCAGAAACATTCGACCTGTACGTGCAACACAACATCAACGGACGCAGCCTGGGCCTCGACAAAGAGCTTCCTGTTGATGTGTATGTCAATAACAGTTTAGCCTTCACATTCAGCTTCGGCGACAGCGTTTCAACAGAATTGCCGGCAGGCGAGTATTTCATTGAGGTTAAACTGGCTGGAACGGATTTGACCGTCATGACCCTGGGTCCGACGGAAATCCCCGCGGGTGTGAATGTCGCCATCCGAGCAACTTTGGGCGCTCAGAAAACCCCAACCTTGCGAGTTGTTGTCAGATAAAGCGGAAAAATTCCTGTAATGGGCGCCGGTAACACCTATCGGCGCCTTTTTTTTATCCGCTGCTCAGGAAGACTGTATCACCTGTGCCCATCATCCTGCACTAAGCGCTCCAAACAAGCCCAGTCTCGGAATGCTCCAGCCTGATGGTTGAGATCACCAAGCGCTGCCAAAAATCTGAGGGCTGTATCGAAAGTCAATTAGAATCGGTGATCCATATTAATCCAGCTGTCAAACTGAGCGCAGGGAAAACGCAGAGATTATAGCCACCCTCCCGCCTCACCGCTATGCTTCTGCGAAATTTACCTGCTAAAAACACTGGCACTTCGGAACAATTCGGCAGCGGCCCCTGCTGAATTTGAAATAAAATAAAGACCTGACCTATGGGCAAACCCGTGCAGGCAGTACAAATTTCCCAATTACCAATCAGGCTGGGATCGCCAACAATGGGAAAGCTGGTCTCTCATCGACCCAAGCGCCAGGCTACCGAGATTATCCAGTCACACCGGGAGCAGGCATCACAAAAGGAGCAAAGCAATGCAAACACCCTCATCACAACCGCTGCCATTCTTAAATAACGGCGTTGCGCAAATTGGCATCCTGGTCAAAGACCTGGAGCGCACGGTGGAAATGTACTGGAAAGTATTTGGAATCGGCCCCTGGAGCTTCTATACCTACGGCAAGCCGCTTGTCAAAGAAATGTCCTATCATGGGAAACCGGCCGCATACCACATGCGGTTAGCCCTCGCCACCATGGGGCCCACGCGCATTGAACTGATTGAGCTGGGGGATAGCCCCACAATCTATGCCGATTTTGTTGAGGAGCACGGTTACGGCATCCAGCATATTGGCGTATTGGTGGACGATATGCAGGCCGCACTTCAGCAAGCCGAATCGGCAGGCATAAAAATGATCCAGGATGGGGCAGGCTTTGGCCTGGACGGCGATGGACATTACGCCTATTTAGACACCCTGAACACATTTGGCATGACCATCGAGCTGATCGAGCGGCCGGGTAAACGCGTCAAGCCTGAAAAGGTTTACCCACCCCAGGCATGATGGCTTTCCTGGCAGCAACTTTCTCCGGAGATGTAAACCTGAATGACGCTGCATGAAATTAACCTCACACACAATGCGCAATCACGATCACATCGAAATTAAGGGAAATCATACGCATATCGCTGGGGGCAATTTGGCGGGTTCACACCACACACGGCTTGTGTGGTAAAGGTGCCAGAACCCGACCTTATTAACCGACATCAATTCCAACTTCGGCCGGTACTGCAGCGCTACCGCCAAATACACCTGGGTGATCGCCTCCGACCCCGTCAAATCCGCTCTCGTCCTCGAAAACCTCAATACCCGGTGATAAGCCCGCGCCGTCAGCTGTAGCTGGCGCATGGCCGTCTTCATCAGCGCTTGGCAGGCGTCATCCAGGACGCAGTATTTACGAATCTGCGCCGGGTGCATATCTGCGTTGCAGGCGATGCCCGTTCCCGCAAACCGCTGCCGTTGTCGTTCTCGGGCCACCTCCACCCTCGTCCGAACCTCCGCCGAGGTCTCCCCTGGTTTCATGTCCTTCAGCTTGGCATACTCCACCCGCGGGACCTGCATGTGGATGTCAATCCGGTCCATCAACAGCCCAGAGATGCGCTTCTGGCAGCGCGTCACTGTTGTCGAAGAGCAGGCGCACGGCCGCGTCAGGTTGCCACAATAGCCACACGGGCAATTGTGTGGTTTTTTTAACAGGCAAGCTTTAATTAATAATGAGGATGGATTTTCATGGGAAAAACTCAAAGGCGGGATTATATGGTTTTTATTGCCAACTTCGTAAAGGATAATCCGGCAAACCTTATGAGTGTTATTGAAAGTCAAATTTCAGAATATCCATATGGAAAATCTTTGCAGTAACCAAACAACCGAATATTGACGAATTGTTATTTTTTTTTGTATAGTATAAATAATCCAGTTTCCAGTGGGGCAAACCCCGATCGATGACAATGGGGAAAAATGGTTTTCATCGAACTTTCATTGAAAATATGATGGTCTGTCTGCAGTTAAACATGGGCGTGATGATTTATCGTGGGAGGAGGTGATATATATTTTTTTCATGAAAATATTTTCAATATAGATTGTTTTCTTCCATAATATATAACGATAGGGAGCAACTCATGTTCAAGAAATTTAAAAATGAGCATGCCCGACTGACGATCAAGCTGGTCGGCATCGTGTTGACCCTCGCCATGCTGGTGGGGGTGGCTGTGATGACAGCCACGGCACAGAATCCGTATGGAGGCTGGGTGATTGATGGTACTGTGCCGGATGGGAATGGTTTAATAAATGCAATCGATCCCGCTGGGAATTCCAAAGAGCTGGGTCCGGTAAACGCCAGTAACACCAAGCTGGGTGTGATCCATACTGCACCGCCGCCTATGATGAATTTTACCAATCCTAACGGGCAGGTCGATTTCCGCCAAATTTGGTTGGGAACCGGACTGGATGGAAACGAAGATATCTGGCTGTATTTTGCCTGGGAGCGCGATTCCAACAAGGGCAGCGGCGTGATCATGTTCGAATTCCAGCATAACCCCATGTCTGAAGGCTGTGAATTTGGGGAGATTGACCAGATTCTACCCATCGATGAAGGTGAGCAAGCATTGATTGATAACTGCAACCCCTGGGCAAACCGGCAACCAGAGGACTTCATCATCGTCTGGCAGCAGGTCGGCAGCAATATTGTCCTGTGGTTGCGAGAGTGGGGTTATGTTGATGCGGATGGCGATGGTGAGTGGGACGGCCATGCAACAGAACCGCTGGTCTTAGGAGATTCAGTGGAACTGGATACCAATGTCTCAGATGCCGCATACAGCTCTGACGGTTATTTTGGTGAGGCGGTGGTCAACCTATCTCAGACCGTGTTCGAAGATGGAGAGTGTGAAAGCGTCGGAAATGTCATCGCCGGCACCTTGACTGGCAACTCGGATACGGCCGACTTCAAAGACACCGTTTTCATTGATCTCGAGGGAAAACTGTCGATCACAAATTGCGGCACTTTAACTGTGATCAAGGATGTTAAAAATGATGATGGTGGAACCCTGGGCTGCACGAACTTCGCGTACAGCTTTGATGGTGGCGAGGCTAAGTCTTTCGAGAGTGACTGCAACAATACCCACGTCGACCTTTTTGAAGGCTCCTATTCTGTGGTTGAAATACCCGTAAACGGTTACACAACAACCTATGAGAATAGCTCAGATGAAGAGGCTACGGATTGCGACGCTGTTTTCGTGCCGGCTGGTGGAACAGCCACTTGCACCATCACCAACGATGATATACCGCCGTATCTGAAGCTGGACAAGACGGTGGATACAGGTGATGGCGGAACCAAAGTTCCCAATGATTGGACTCTCTATGCTGCTGCGGCAGAAGGGGGTAATGCTGGCCGAGATTTTAATAATTTGGGTGGTTCAGGTAGTTTTATTAAAGTCTATGCAAATCAAAGCTACAATCTGTCAGAATCTGTTGTTCCTGGGTATACAGCGGGATTATGGTCATGTGAGGGAACTGGAGGAACGCAGGAGGGATCCAGCATCACCCTGGGGCTCGATGCAAGCGTGACCTGCACGATTAACAATGATGACATTGCCCCTACGCTGAAACTGGTCAAGACGGTGCTCAACGACAACGGCGGTACAAATGTCCCTGGCGATTGGACCCTGACAGCCACAGCAGCTTCACCAAAAGAAGGACGAAATTACTCCCAGGCTGGTAATTACGGATTCTTTGAACCAGTCTTTGCCAATGTCGCCTATACCTTAGGCGAAGTTGATCCGACAACCCTTTCAGCAGTGTACACCAAAGGGACATGGGAGTGTGACCAAGGTGTATCCGTTGTTGAAGGCGCGATCACCCTCACGGAAGGTCAGACCGAAGTAACCTGCACAATCCACAATGATGATCAGAAAGCCGAACCCGCTGGTACGACCGCGATGTTCTGGCAGGTTAAGGATAAGCTGACGATCACAGGTATTCGGTCTGGGGCTGGTGAGCCTGCTGCAACCGTCTCATTTTACCTGTACTCGGATTCTGATTGTTCAACATCAGCAGGTTCGAGTTTAAATCGCACTATCACAGGTGGTGTGGCAGAATCTGATTGGATTACCGTTGGTGTGGGCACCTATTACTGGCAGGCGGTCTACACTGGTGATGCCTACAACGTGGGGTTCACCACCCGGTGCGGGTACGAGGTTACCACCATTGGCGAGACGATCACTGGGCCTTGGAAAATGGAGTGATGACTTTATAAATCAAGGCAAGTATCGATATTGGTAATGAAATTGACCTGGGTGAAGCATCTGTTTTATTGATCCACTCAAAGCTTCACCCAGGCTAAATAGTGAAAAATACATCGCTTAGGCATGCACGAAGTGGGCGAATATATTTTGTTGTGTTGCTCTGGTCAATTTAATCCGGCCAAGCTATCGCGATAAAATGCAGGAGTGATCCCTATGAAGCTCTATTCTTTGAAGAAATATTGCATCCTGTTCCTTTTCATGCTATTTGTTTCAATGATCCCACTAAGTGTCATGGCCGTTTTCCCTGCCCAGGAAACCGACCTGGGCTATGATCCCCGCGAAGCTAACCTGGATAGCCAAGGCATGCTGTGGATCAGCCATTATTTGGAGGGGGAAATCTGGCAGGTGGACACCCAGACTGGCGGTATCGTCAGCTTTGAGGTGGGTGGAGGGCCATGGGATGGTCGCGGGGATGACGCAGGTATGCTGTGGTGGGCGGATGTGGATACGGAGCGACTCAACCGCTTGGAGACAAGCAGCAACACCGTCCACAGCTGGGAAATTCCAGCCAGTTTGCAAACAACGGCCATCGACGCGGCCGGCCAGGTGTGGGCGACGGCTATTAACTCCCCATGGGTTTACCGGCTGGACCCGGCAACTAACAATCTGTGCAGCTATGAGATTCCGGATGGCGGGAAGGCGCTTTATCTGGCCCCAGATGGGGCGACCTTGTGGTTTGGGGATTATGCCAATGCTCGGGTTGTTCATCTCGATCCAGATGCAAACACCCTTGACTGGTGGGAACTGCCAGATAACAACAGCTTTCCTTTTGGGGTGGGATTGGACCAAGGGGGCAACCTGTGGTTCACCGATAATGGGTTGAACCAGATCGGGCGAGTAAACCCGCTTGAGGACAAACTCACCGCTTACGAGTTGCCCCCGGACCACAGCACGCCCAAGATGCTCAGTTTGGCAGCGGACGGGATCTGGTTCAGCTTTGAATTCCCGGGCGGAATAGGCCGACTTGACCCTTCTGCTGCAGAAAGCACAGACCATGTGTTGGTCAAAGAGACAAGGCCTGTTGCGCCGACTTGCGAGATGGTCGAGCCAACCAGTACAGGCACCATCACATCGCGGTCCTTTGACGCAGCCTGGGATGAAGTAATCTACCCGGTACTGCACGACACGGCCGGCCTGCTGACACTGCAATTACCAGAGGATTCTATTCCCTATGGTATTGCCACTGGCGACGCGCATATTTGGCTGGTTGATTACGGACGCAGTAAGCTGACAAGGCTATCCTATCCCATCAACGTGACGGCGTGTAAGTGGAAGGATGCAGATGGGACTCTGGACACCTCCGACGATCAAACACCCGTGACGGATTGGCCGTTGTACTTGCGCATCGATGGCGAACGTCAAACCCCGGGTAAGCTAACCGGGCCTGATGGCTGCGCTTATTGGGACGTTCCGTTAGGTCAATATTCTTATGGCGTTGAGGAAGATGCTGCTGAATCATGGGTGGCGTTAACTGAAACCAGTCACGATTTTGGGTTGCTGCAAATTGGTCAAGTCTATTCTCACACCTTCATCAACCATCAGGAAGGTTCGTTAATCTATCTGCCCCTTATTCTGAAGTGATCTGCATGCCATTATGGCATTGTTCTTGGCAAAGTGGTTAATGGTTTGCATAAATTATTTCTGATTGATTCGTAGAAAAAACTGCTTCAAAACCTTGTAAGCCTTTTTTTGATCGGAGCGCTGGGATGTGAACCAAAAGCAGGTCGATTGGACCCCGCCAGGCGTTGCATTCAGCATTGGTTCCATTTTGTCGCATCTTGTCACCTTTTTGGACGTGTTTGTACGCGAAATATATCTTGGGGGGAGATTTGCGTTTCTCATTACCCCTACCCCACAGAAGATTATAATGAGGGAAGTTCAAGCGGATTTGCGACATCTGCATGCGCGTAAAAAGCAAGTGATCACAATTACTGGGGATTGCTGATCCTCCATCCCACCAGCAGATTTGGACGTTGAATATGAAAGCGCTATTGGAATAATTACCGTGGGCCAGATGAGTTAGTCATCCGCAAATCTGCATAAGTCGGGCGCTTTACCAAAAGGTAATCCACTATCAAAAATGAGCGTTAAAAACCATGGAAAGCAAAACTAAAAACAAGAAAACACGCGCAGAAATTGAAAGAATGGCAACACGGGCTTTCAACGGCCTCGGATTGGCAGCTGACGAAGAGGCTGTAACCGAATTAGCACTGGGGTGGTTCAACGCTGTTTACAATGTCCGGTTGGCTGACGGACGGGAGGTCATTCTAAAAATCGCCCCACCGCCAGGTGCAGAAGTCATGCTGTACGAAAAAAATATCATGGGTACCGAAGTGGCCACCATGCGCTTGGTTCGGCGTAATCCAGCTATTCCTGTACCCGAAATTTATTTTTACGATGACTCCCACGAATTATGTGACGCGGACTATTTCTTCATAGAGAAGATCTACGGTGACAATCTGGAGCATGTCAGAGCCAGCTTGTTCAGCGAAACTCAAGTTGCTATCGATTTCCAGATAGGTGAAATCGTCAGGGAGATTAACAGTTTCCCGGGACCCTACTTCGGCTACGATGGGAACCCGGATTTGCGCGCGGCGACCTGGAAAGAGGCCTATCTCAAGATCGTTGAATCAGTGCTGAAAGACGCGGCCCGCAAAAACGTGGCATTGGATATTGGCTATGACAACCTACGCGCAGTCATTCAAAAACATGCACCTGCGCTGGATGAAATCACCAAGCCCTGTTTGGTCCATTGGGACGCCTGGAACCCAAATTTCTTTGTAAAGGATGGCAGAATCATTGGGATCGTTGATTTTGAACGCGCGCTGTGGGCCGAACCGTTGATGGAAGCCCAGTTCAGGCAGTTCGGCGAGGAGATCACTAACAGCATGCGCGGATATGGGAAGACTTCGTTTACTTTTGCTGAAGAACAGCGCAACCAGTTGTACGCCTTACACCTTGCCTTGGTGATGCATATCGAATGCTATTACCGTAATTACGATAGCGATGATATCTTCAATTTTTCCAGGCAATATCTCGGGGAGACCATCGAGTGGCTGCAAGCCAACTGAGGAATGATGGCCAGCCCCACCAATGTTGAACGCCTAGGCACCAAGAAGATCGGAAAATTGCTATGGGAGATGTCTTCTCAAACCACATTTTCGCTGCTGGTTTATGCCATTTATAGTCTCACGGATACCTATTTCCTCTCTGTAGGAATCAACTCGCTAGCTGCGGCTGGAGCTTCTGTCATTTCCCCGGTTTTGGTCGCCCTTGGGGGCGTAGCCACTATCGTAGGGGTCGGTGGCGCTTCAGTCGTGTCCCGAGGGCTGGGAGAACGGAAATTCGAACGGGCTTCCCGGACGGTTGCGAACACTTACCTAATCTTCTGGTTGGTCGCCATTACGATTACTATCTTGGGCACCCATTTTCTCAAGCCTATCGTCTACTGGCTTGGCGCCACACAGAGCATCGCATCCTATGCGATCACGTATGGACCGATCATCTAACTGGGTACGCTGACCAGTACTGGTTTCTTGGCCATCATTCGGGCAGATGGTAACATCCGGCACTAGACCGCCATCTGGGTGATCCCCGTCACCGCCATCATCCTCCTGAGTTGGCTTTTTATCATGGTGTTGCAGATCGGTGTTGCTAGCGATCCCCGTTCCCGCAAAGCATTCACGTTGACTCTCACGCGCTGCCTCCACCCGTGGCACCTGCATGTGAATGTCAATCCGGTCCATCAGCGGACCCGAGATGCGCTTCTGGTAACGCGTCACCGTCGTCGACGAGCAGGTGCACGGGCGGGTTGGGTCACCGTAATACCCGCACGGGCAAGCGTGTGGTTCAATATAAAGGCAAGCATCCCATGAAGAAGTGGGAAAGATTTGCTTAGATTGTATCCATTATTACGTAAAGAGATATGCTTTCAACTTCTTACCGAAGAATCCCTATTTCGAGTAGCTCAAATAACTAATGTCAAAACAACCGATACAAGGGTCTAAAATAATTTGTCCACAGATATTTTTAAGGATTTGGGGCATATGTTACAAGAAAATGTAATATTTTTGACCAAATAGAGCTTTGTGTATAAAATGCATCGCCATCTCTGCACCAGAATTGCACCAAGAAAGGCGACTAAATTTATTGAAATACCCATAAAAATACCATCAAGAAGATTAGAGCTTCGTTGCCTATCATATTATTTTAATATTTCACAGGTGTCAATTGTATTTTTCAAGAATTTTGATATAATATTCATAATCCCTACATACTCCAAAATAGAAAAATCCATTCGCAGAAATCCTATCTTTATCATATATTGGGTGGAGAGAATGGAGAAACTGTTATGTACAATATTCGAAATTTTGTTAATGGCAGTCGAATTATCATCCACCATCCATATGTTCTTCAAATAGGTGCTCAAACCCTTAAAAGAAACATAACAAACCTGATTGACTACAATCTGAGTGATGGAAGAAGCTTTGCACCAAAAGGAGTAACTTTCAGGATCAGCGGGGTCTGTAATCTCAATTGCCAGATGTGCATTTATAAAAGAACCGATTATCTGTCATCTAATAAAATGCTTCCATGGGATATCTTCACACAAGTTATCGACTCAGTAAAGAGCAAGCACCTATTTATTGTCTTTACCGGTGGTGAACCTTTACTTCACCCTAAGATAATCGATTGTATTAACTATACAAAATCATGTGGATTAAATTGTAGTCTGGTGACCAATGGCTGGCTTCTTGAACATTATGCCAAAGATATCAGTTTATCAGATTTGAATTTGTTAGCTGTTTCAATCGATGGTACAGAAGTATTCCATGACAAAATCCGTGATAAAAAAGACTCTTATCAAAAAGCTTTTTCTGGAATAAGGGAAATCAATATATATAAGAAAAGGCCTTTACTTTTTATGAATACATCTATCCAAGCAGATAATTTTTCAATTCTAGATGAGTTGGTGGATAAAGCAATTGAAAGTAAAGTGGATGGGATGAATATTCAAATTCTTTGGACCCGATCACCAGAAGTTGTGGAACAACACAATCAAAAATATCCTGAATTTCCAATTCGAGAAGGTTGGATTAATGAGGAAATTACAAAGATTGATAGTAAGGTATTAAGAAATGTTTTTTCAAGAATCAATAAAAAACCGCTTCTCGTCAACCTTTTTCCATCTTTTACAGTTGACCAGATCAATTGTTGGTATACAAATCCGTCTTTATTAGTCAAAGGCCATAGAAGTAAATGCCCCTGGATGATGGCTCATGTCTTCCATGATGGAACAATGCGAATGTGCGATGATATCGTCATTGGCGATTTGCATCAAACTAGCTTCTGGGATATTTGGAATAGTGAAAGGATGAAATTGATCAGAAAAAAACTCAAGGAAGATGAACATTTTCCGATCTGTGCTGGATGTTGCAGTCTATTCAGGAACAATATCCTATAAAGTTGATGTACAACTTATTTAAATTTATCGTTAATGCTCAGAGTCAAGTGTCAATTGGTTTGGACATAGGAGGTTGACATGACCACAAATCATAGAAATGAGAAATGCTTACTTTGGCTGCTTCTTATTCCAATAATAATGATTGTGTTGTATTTCGGTATTGGTGGATATATTGCGTTTTCTGCAACGATGATTGAACCACTTTCAAATTGTTCATCTGTGAATACACCGCAGAACTTTGGACTAGCCTATTCAGATGTGCAATTCCCAGCACGAGGAGACGATCTCACGATCAGAGGATGGTATATACCCAATGAGACAACTGAAAGAGCCATCATCCTTGTTCATGGAAGGAATTCGACCAAGCAAACAGCAGTTACATGTACTTTTCCCGAATTAGGTGCGACACTGAATAAAGCAGGATTTGCGGTATTAATGATTGATACCCGGGGTCACGGGGATAGTGAGGGAAACAGGTACTCCTTTGGTTATTATGAACGTCGAGATGTATTAGGTGCTGTCGATTTCTTACTTGATAAAGGTTTTTCACCAGGAAAGATAGGCGCTTTGGGGATTTCAAATGGAAGCGGTGCTGCCATTGGAGCAGCTTCAGAAGATGATGCAATTGGGGCTATAGTACTGGATAGCACAATAGCTGATATGGGTGAAATTATTACGGATTTGTTTATTGAAGAAACAGGTCTCCCTGTATTGTTTTTGTATGGTGCAGATATTATGGGCAGGCTCTTCATGGGGTATAGTTTTTTGGGCGTCAAACCTGTTGAAGAAGTCATTAATGTCCCTCCACGCCCAATACTCATGCTTCATTGTTCAGTAGATGAAGTTGTGGGCTTTCATCAAGCAGAACTAATATTAGAGGTAGTTCCAGAAGCCAAACTGATTAAATTTGACAACTGCAATCATGCAGAACTATATCGTGATTTCCCACAGGAATACCTTGATCAGGTTATACGCTTTTTCATGAATAATTTATAACATTAATTGAATTTCTGATGACTTATTAATCTAACACATATCAGTATGGTGAAGGAAATTGGTAAAGAAGGTTTGTGAGGGAGTTTTCTCCAAAGAGCTCCCCAGTGTGCTCAAGAGCTCCAAGATCGGTTCTCGTCGCTCTCCAGACAGAATGAGAGGTTTGTTTGTAAGGTCTCCTGAGACACTCAATGAGGTTGACCGCACCGATTCAACAATGGCGGCGGGGTGAAAATCACACCCTGCCCTACGACAACTACATCAGCTCCAGCTTCGGCCGGTACTGCAGCGCCTCTGCCAAATGCACCTGGGTGATCGCCTCTGAAGAAGTTAGATCCGCGATCGTCCTTGCATCAACGGCCAACACATGCCACCTCAAGGTGCAAGAGCTCATTGTGCAGCATGGCGCGCTTCCTGATCTGGTTTTGTTACTTGCTGACTGCCCCAGCCTCCTTCTGGATCGGGTTTCGTGTTCCAGCGTGAGATTTCCTGCTTGGCTCTATCATAGCCGGCGTCGATCAAGGTTTTGTAATTGCTAAAATCCCAAATCGGCTGGGATGATAAACCGCGAAATTCAATATTGCGTACGGGAATGTCAAGCGCTTCTGCAAGTGATTTTTCCAAATAGATATGCCGTCGGCTGAGGGCATAAGTAAACTTTTTCAGGTAGGTCGCGATCGAATCGTCTTTGGGCAGGCCGGTGTCATCGTCCAGATCTAGGGTGATGATTTCCGTGGCGCCCATCCTGACAGCCGGTTCGATGGGCAGGTTGCTGAAGTAGCCGCCATCGATCATCAATTGTTCATCGTTTTTGATTGGCATGATTTAAGGCGGCAAGGCTGCAGAGGAAATCAACCCCGGTAAAATGGGATCTTGTTCGTTTTCTCCATGGATGATGAGCCGCCCGGTTTCAAGATCTGAGCTGATCAAGTACAGCTTAATCCAATCGATCTGGTTGAATTTGAGGTCGGGGGTGATTCCCAGCGAAATTAAGAGTTCCTCCATTTTCATTTTTGTGCTGTCACTGGGGATGCCGACCATTGCTCTCAGAAATAAGCTGATCCCATTGCATTGAGCAATTGATACTCAGAGACCTCTTCCCAGGCACCTTCAAGTTTATCCAGGCTGTTAGGATCAAAACCCTACACAGCAAGAGCCGTCGCATTAGCCGCGCCGATGGACGTCCCTACCAGGATATCCAGTTTGATGCCCGCTTCGTACAGGGCGCGCAAGGCGCCCACTTGTAAAGCCCCGCGTGACCCCCCACCGCCCAGCACTAAGGCTGTTCGTTTGTTATTTTTCTCACGTTCAGGGTTTACCTTATTTTCAATGATCATCAAGCGGGTTCCCCTTGCTGTATCATCCAGTCTATTTACCGGTCAATAGAAATTTCTTCCTTATCAGGTACGGTAACCTGGCTTTCTTGCTCACTTTCATCCTCAATTTGCGGGATTTCTGGTAAGGGTGTCAGCAATTCATTTTTATCCACTTTGCGATTCAAATAATGGTTTTCCCAGATATCCTTGGAGATTTGTTCGTATTTTTGGTTGTAAGCGACCAGCCCTTCGGTATAACCGTGGTCGACTAGGGTTTCAAAGGCGTTGGTGTCGGTTGGATCGGGCTCATACTGATAGAGCAGTTTTTCAAGCTCGTCATGGTGATCACGGTTCGGGCAGGGTGTTAAGCCGTTGCGGTTGTTCTTCTTGTAATCCACTTGCCATTGACGCAAGGCGGCGAAGAATGGATCCTGCCAGACATCATTGAGGTTATCACCGCGTGCATACACATCTTTAATGTTGAGGGGAGAATACGGGACAAATACGCATGGACTGATGGCACCATTCCAGTCAACATAGAAATACCCGCCATTGCCATGACCGCCTGCCGACAAGCATCCATCAACGCAGGTGCCGTGATTCCAGAAATCTGCGATTAAGAAACGCTTTTCACGCACGAGTTCCCATGATTGTTTCCACATCCAGGCACGTTGCTCAGGTGTTACCATCAAATCCAGGGTGAAGGCACGTCCGATGGGCATGTATTGGAACAACCAGGCCATCAAAGCGCCCTGGTCGATGAAAAAGTCGATAAATTCATCAGAAAGAAGTTCTTCAGCATTGTTGCAGGTTGCAGTGAAGGATAAGCCAAAGGGCACCTGGTCTTCCCGCAAGCGCGCCATGGTTTCCAGGATCTTGTCGAACACGCCCGGGCCACGCCTGCGATCGGTCGTTTCTCGCCAACCTTCGACTGAGATGCACGGCAACATATTGCCCGACTCGGCCAGGCGCTTGCTGACCTTATCAGTGATCAAGGTGCCGTTGGTATAAGCGATAAAGAAGCAATCGGGGTGTTGCTCAATCAGTTCTAAAAAGCCCTTTCCTTCAGATCGATACGCGAAGGGTTCACCACCGCTGATGACTATAAACCGTGAACCCCATAAAGTCTTGGCTTCATCCACCATCCGACTGAGGATGCTCCAATCGAGGGCTTTGGTTCGGTTGTCTGCATCAGCATAGCAGCCAGTACAGCGCAGATTGCAGGCCTTCCCTGGGCTGACCACTAAAAAGCTGGGTGAACGGAAACCGAATTCTTCTCTAAAGGCTTCACGTGTGGGCCAATCGCCTTTCTCAATGAGCAGGGATTTGACCAACACATTGACCACTGTGTCAAGATAGCTTTCAGAGAGCCGATCGTTTTCAAAGGCACGTTGGAGTGACCCTAAAATGGCTAAGCTCATCGATGTTTTATCTTCCTGGATCCCTGGCGCCATGTGAGGGTTCGAACGAGATCGTCGCAATTGATTGAAAATGAACTTTTCTGCTTCGTGAAAGACCAATTTTTGCACAAAAGGTTTTTTCACCAGCCCAGTTAATTGGTTGGATGATAACGGTGTTTTTGTGAGAATGGTTCTTGCAAACTTTGGGATGTGATCTTGTTCAGCCATTGATCCTCCTTTTTGCCTGATCCCAACGGGTTTCAATTGGGTTCTTTAATCCTGATTCAAGTTAGGCACTGTATGATGGATCGTTAAAGAATGAGCCTATTTCTCAAACAGATTTTTGACTCCCCATTTTTCCCTGTGGGATTAAAAACTCATTTACGTGTATACATACTATACCAAAAATTAGGCTGGTTGTCATGAATCGAAAGTGCTATTTACGGGTTAATTTTTGGAGGAAAAGATTTAAGGGACTAACCCTCTTTGTCGGGCTTCAATCACAGCCTGGGTGCGATTATTGACATCAAGTTTTTGATAGATTTTGGAGGCGTGGCGTTTAACGGTGTTAAGGGCAATACTAAGCTGGTCAGAGATATCTTGATTGGTCATGCCGTCAGCGATTAACAACATAACTTCGATCTCACGCTGAGAGAGGTTAGCAGACGGCTAACCTTCTTTCGGGCGAGTTACCTGTGTAACCAGCCCATCCCGGGTATGTTTTTGCTCCAGCAGCATTGCCTCCGCCTGGATTGTTTCGATCAGTTGGGTAATAAAGTCCGAGGAGGGCAGACCATGGTTTGAATTTTCTTGAGTGGTCAGGCATTGCAACAACAATTTGATCAAATGGTGACCCTCATCTAAATATAAGCGTAAAAACCCGGCGAGTTCACCCAGAGCAGGGCTTCAAGCAAAGCGCTAACCGCCTGGTCGTCATTCTGGGTGGCTTTAACCACCTTTGATTGCAGTAATAAAATCTCGATCTGCGAGGTTAGACGCTGAAGGTGCTCAGCTTCATAGTGGAGCATCTCCAGCAAGCGCAGGCTCTGCTGAAGCAGGTCGCTTTGGTAGTGCTGCTGGCTTATTCCGATCAGATACCTGGCTTGGGTCAGTCGTAGGGTGCGGTCTGTTGCCTGCCCTGAGGCCAAAGGCCGTAAGGGTTGACCGCACCGACTCAATAATGACGGCGGGGTGAAAATCACACCCTGCCCTACGATAACTACATCAACTCCAACTTCGGCCGGTACTGCAGCGCCTCCGCCAAATGCACCTGCGTGATCGCCTTCGACCCCGCTAAATCCGCGATCGTCCGGCTCAACTGTAGGGTGCTGTCGGAGTTTGACCGCAATGGATATCAATCTATTAATTTTTATCCCCGAAACTCAGACCGGAATTGGCGCTTAAAAAAGGCTCTTGAATAATTCCATTCTATCCAATAGATTGTTTACCGCTTTCGATCTCCGATTGAGAATATGAACATTGATCCTGGTTGTTTTTATGTATAATAATGTGAGGACAAGTTATATCAAACATGTATCTCGCTTATAACCCCGTTGGGCTGGTTGAATATGACTTGTTTTTGTTTTTCAATCTAGGATGTGTCAGAATTGGAGAAAATTCAATGAATATTGATGTCACTTTGGATATTCCAAAACGTATTATACAAGGATTAATAACTGGAAAATATGAACGTGTAGGCGGGGTTGTGCGTGATATAAAATCGAAACAGGTTGTTACTTGGTTACGTGACGTAGATAAGACAAGCAATCAGGTCTTATCAACTATTCTGCCCCCTTCGACCTTAAGCACTACAGTCAGTACTGCCCTTTCTTTAGCGAACCCTGTAATCAGTGTTCTAAATTTGGCAGTGTCAACAATGAGCTTCCTCATAATAAAGAAACGATTAGGTGTTATTGAACAACAACTTGAACAAGCCCAGGGAGTTCTCCAAACTATTGATTATAAAATTGATTTGTCTTTCTATGCAAACTTTCGAGCTGCTCTTGATTTAGCTTGTAACACTTTTACGATGACAAGCTCTGAAAACCGGAAAATTAGTTCTATGCAAGCCATTAACCGTTTTTTGGAGGCAGAACACCACTATACCACTCTTGCGGATATAGAAATTGGCAATGGTAGCCTTGTGGCGGATGAATACCTTTCGACATTGTGCTTGGCTTATGTTACTGAAGTACGTTGTTACCTGGAATTAGAAGAACTTGATACCGCTCGGAGTCGTTTGCAAGAAGGTGTAGCTGCGCTTCGGCCACGTTTTGAAAAACATGTCAATACATTATTGACCTCAAATCCAGCTGCTTATTTACACCCAAGTTTACAGGAACAAGTTGGGTTGACACATCTGACAAAAGTTTATCAATGGCTAGAACCAGGTTTAAATGAGAGTGATGTCTTTGAAATGCAACGGGAAAATTTATTCAATTTAGCTCAGAAACCGGGAGAGTGGATTAATTCACTTCCACAAGCTATTAATATTCCGAAAGGTGGCACCAATTCGAAAGCGTTTAATAATTTAGCCAAATATTCTAAGAAGTTTGTATTAGAATTACCTGTGATGCCAAAAAAATCAGGAATGAAAACCTATTCTAAAATAGCAAAAAGGCAATCTCCTGGATCAGAGATTTTTGGGCGTTTACCAGCAGTGATGGGGGTATTGGGGTCAATGGTTGAAGATGATAATCGTTTGGCAATGTATGAATCAGAGTTAGAGATTATCCATCAGTTAGGGATGAGTTTTCAAGAATGGCGACAATTAGCACCATCGTCTACAACCCAAGGAAATGGGAAGGATTTAATTTATATTACTGTGTCGTAAAAGTAAAAGGTCTCCCACCAAGCATATAAAAAACACCGCAAGCAAGCAGAACCCGACCTTATATATTAAATATGTTGTATGCTGGAGAGGTGAAAGGCACCGGTCAGGCTGGTGAAATTGAATCGGAACCAGCCCTAAAGGAAGCAAAAGCCTTAAACAGAGATTTGATCCCCTACGATCTTAACGTTGAATCACATTAATTCTAACTTCGGTCGGTACTGCAGCGCCTCCGCCAGGTGCACCTGGGTGATCGCCTCTGACCCCGCCAGGTCCGCGATTGTCCGACTCAATTTAAGCACCCGATGGTAAGCCCTAGCGGTAAGCTGAAGCTGGCGCATAGCGGTTTTCATCAGTGCCTGGCAGGCGTCATCCAACACACAATATTTACGGATCTGCGCCGGGTGCATGTCGGCATTGCTGGCGATGCCCGTGCCCTTAAAGCGTTCACGTTGACGCTCACGCGCTGCCTCCACCCTCAAACGCACCTCAGCCGAGGTCTCCCCCGGTTTCATATCCTTCAGCTTGGCATACTCCACCCGCGGCACCTGCATATGGATGTCAATCCGGTCCATCAGTGGGCCTGAGATGCGCTTTTGGTAGCGCGTCACTGTTGTCGAAGAGCAGGTACACGGCCGCGTCGGGTCGCCAAAATATCCGCACGGGCAGGGGTTCATCGCCGCCGCAAGCTGAAAGTTTGCCGGGAAGGTCAACGAGCCCTGTGCCCGGCTGATCGTGACCACCTTATCCTCCAATGGCTGGCGCAGCACCTCCAGCACCTTACCGCTGAACTCGGGCAGCTCGTCCAGGAACAAGACTCCCCGATGGGCCAGGCTGATCTCCCCCGGGTGCGGCCAGTTGCCCCCACCCACCAGCCCGGCATGGCTGATGGTGTGGTGTGGCGCACGGAACGGACGGGAACGGATCAAGGGTACATCAGCGGGCAGCAGGTCTGCCACGCTGTAGATGCGGGTCACATCCAGCTCTTCATCGATCGTCATCGCCGGCAGGATCGACGGCAGTGCCCGCGCCATCAGCGTCTTGCCCGAACCGGGCGGCCCGATCATCAGTACGTTATGCCCGCCGGCGGCCGCCACCTCCAGGGCGCGCTTGACATGCTCCTGCCCTTTGATTTCGCTAAAGTCCGTCTCGACCAGCACCTCTTCCGGGTTATACGCCGGCGGTTCAGCCGGTGGGATGGGGGCAGATCCCGATAGATGGTCAAACAGCGCGTTCAACGTCGGCGCGGGGATCACGGTGATGCCGGGGATCAGCGCCGCTTCCGGGGCATCCACCTCCGGGACAACCACCGTACGGTAGCCCTCCTGGCGCGCCAACGCGGCCATAGGTAAAACACCCTTTACATGGCGCACCCCGCCATCCAGCGATAGCTCCCCAATGATCAATGTGTTTTCCACCGTTTCCGGTTCAAGCTGGTTGGTCGCAATCAACACCCCCACCGCGATCGGTAAATCATAGGCCGGGCCTTCCTTGCGCACCGAGGCTGGCGCTAAGTTGACCGTGATCCGCCGCCTGGGGTAATAAAAACCGGCATTCTTGACCGCCGACTGCACCCGCTCGCGGCTCTCCTGGACGGCAGCATCCGGCAGGCCGACGATGACCATCTTCGGCAGTCCGCCGCCAGTGTCGACCTCCACCTCCACCACCACCCCATCCAACCCGATTACTGCGCACGAGTACACCCGAGCCAGCATAGACACTCCGGTTCTGTTATCTCAGTCAATGGGACCATTTTAACATAAATTTGGGTTAATACCCGGGGACGGCAGACGGGGCCGGAAAGCGTTTTCTCTCTAAATCAAGACAACTAAAACCAGGTTACACTCGCAGCGTAGAACTGGTGTGGATGTACCTCGAGAGGAAGGCTGCAATCCCTGCCAAGCTCTCTTTCGTCTCAGGGAGGAACGGCATCATCTGGAACACGTGGAACAAGCCGTCCCAGGCGGTCAATTGCACCTCAACACCGGCTAGCTGTGCCTTTTCAGCAAAGCGGATGGCCCCATCCAGCAGGAGTTCATCCGTCCCCACGTGAATCAGGATCGGGGGCAGCCCTGCCAAGTCGGCGAATAGTGGCGAGATGAGCCCGTGGTCTTTTTCATGCTTGACAGCGTAAAGGTTGGCATAGTTGTCCAGCACATCCGGGTTCAACATCGGATCTACAACAGATTGTGATCGATGGGTCGAGTCCGAGAGCGTCAGGTCAACCCAGGGGGAGATGCATACCGTACAGGCTGGCAGAGGTTCGCCCGCGTCGCGCAGCGCCAGGACAGTCGCCAGTGCCAGTCCGCCGCCTGCCGAATCCCCCGTAATGGCCACCTTGCCAGGATCAATCTCCTGGGATAGGAGCCACCGGTATACGGCCGTGGAATCTTCCAGCGCGGCCGGGAAGGGGTGCTCGGGCGCTAAACGGTAGTTGATGGCCAGCACCTTTCTTTGTGTGGCGGCAGTCAACCTCCCCAAAAACTCTCGATGGGTGTTGATTGACCCCAGGGCATACGCACCGCCATGTAAATACAGCACCACGCCGTCCCTGGATTCGGGGCAGGAAAACCACGCCGACGCAAGCCCCGCAATCTCAACAGGCTGGATACGGATATCCCCGGGCACCCGATACCAGCGGGCTGCCAGTTCCTGCCTTTTACGTTGTTCGTCGATTTTCCCCTGTGCCCACCGATAGCGCTGCAATTGGAGCATCAACCTGGCAAATTGGGCTTGTAGACTGGGCATCACAACCTCCGATTGACCCTAATCATACACCCAATCTATTAAGGGCTGTGACCTACTCAAAGGATGCCTGACAGGTAAGGTGACATGGACCAACTCACGTTATAATTACCGACAATACGGAGGTGAGATTATGCCCACAAACCAAGACATCGGGCAAGAATGTTCACCCAGCGGCGCCCAAGAGCCAACCTTTATCCCTCATCCAAATCGAGAAACCCATTTGGGTGATTTAGAGATTTCCAGAGCGCTGCCGATCCGCCAGCGGCGCACAGTCGGCCCGTGGTGCTTCCTGGATCGTTTTGGGCCAATGGCTTTTGGCGATGAAAAAGCCATGCAGGTGCCGCCCCATCCGCATATTGGGCTGCAAACCGTGACCTGGTTATTGGCGGGTGAAGTCCTGCATACGGACAGCCTGGGCTCAACCGCCACGGTTCAGCCGGGCGGGGTGAATGTGATGACGGCCGGCCAGGGCATCGCTCATGCAGAAGAGACACCCACTGAAAATAGCGGGAACTTGAGTGGCGTGCAATTGTGGGTGGCTTTACCCGACGAACATCGCCATGTTGCACCATCCTTCACCCCTGTAAAGCACGTACCGATCATCGAAACACCCGGTGCGGCAGTCAGCCTATTTGCGGGCACGCTGGGCGATACAACCTCACCTGCGGCCTATTTCTCCGAAATCCTTGGCGCTGAAGTGCGGGTTCATCCCCAACACACGGCTACGCTGCCGTTAAACCAGCAATTTGAACACGCCGTCCTGCTGCTTAATGGAGACTGCACGTTGGAAAAACACCCGCTGGAGGAAAACACGCTCTACTATCTCGGCGTTTGCCGTGAAAGCCTAAACCTGAACAGCCGGAACGGTTGTCAGCTATTGCTGATCGGTGGCCCGCCTTTCCCTGAGAAGATTCTCATGTGGTGGAATTTTGTGGCGCGCACCCCGGAGGAGATCCGCCAGGCGCGGGAGGATTGGCAAAACCATCGCCGGTTTGGTGAGGTTAAAGGCACACAGCTCCACCGCCTCTCCGCACCCGATCTGGTGCGCTTTGCCCATCCTAACCCGGCCAGTTGATCATCGTGAGTCATCACCCCCAAAGGCAAAAAGACTCAAACGAGTCATCTCAATCATCAAGGAGAAAAACGAGCCATGAAACGCAACATTTTTGGAGATATCCTGTGGGTAATATTGTTCGTGATCATCACCGCACTGTTGTTCATCCCCAATACCCAACAAACTTTCATCCAATTGACCGTTGATCACCCCTACTGGATGGGTTTCTTCAAATTTGCCATCCTGGCAACTCTGGGTGAAATGTTGGCATTAAGGCTGGCCAACCAAGCCTGGACGAACCCCGCCGGGTTGGTCTTTAAAATCATCGTGTGGGGGTTGATCGGCGTGCTGATCACCTTCATGTTTTCATTTTACGCAGCGGGTGTATCCGCATTGATCGTCCAGGGAAAAATCAACACCCCCAGCGGCCTATCCGGCACGGTTTATACCGCATTCCTGACAAGCCTGATCATGAACCTCACTTTTGGGATTGTATTCATGGGGTTGCACAGGCTGAGCGATACGTACATCGAGATGCGAGCCAGCCAAAAGCGACCCTCCTTCAAAGCACTGGTCGAAAATGTTGACTGGAAAAGATTTATCACCTTTGTGGTCGGCAAAACCATCCCGCTGTTTTGGATCCCAGCCCATACGATCACGTTTTCTTTGCCCCCTTATCTGCGAGTGGTCGTGGCGGCCTATCTCTCGATCGTCCTGGGCTTAATCCTGGCGTATTCCGGCAGAACCGAGCCTCAAAAGAGCCCGGCATCTTAATCCCCATTACAGGGCAAAGAAGGCATAATTTCTGAATGAGCCGAAAATGCCCTACAGTTCTTGCGCATGAGAGCGCTCAATCTGAATTGGCTTGAGGTATGCTTATTAATAGCCAATCCATATCATCCTTAAAAGCAAAGGATTCACTCAGGCGATAATTTGAGTGCAAAACGAAATAAACATCTGCATTTGAAGGCGCACTCGTCATTTTTCAAAAACTACAATAATTTTAAGTCAAGGAGAATAACCTATGGACTACCCGATGCATAAAGACCTAAAAATTGGCGCAAAATTCCCAAATTTTGAGCTGCCCGACCATGAAGGTGAGGTGCACAAGCTTTCCCAGCTTTTGCGGGGTTTCCCCGGCGTGCTCATTTTCTCCAGAGGGTACTTTTGTCCAAAAGATCGTCGCCAAATGACAAATTATGTCCAGCATTTGCAGCCCGAATTACGGGTTAATTATTGCAATATGATCACCGTTTCGGTGGATGACGCCCTGACCACCCGCGAGGTGCGCGATCAATTGGATGCCCATTGGACTTTCCTGTGCGATACCGATCGAGAATTATTGCACGAACTGGAAATGGTCGATACAACCGATTCGATCCATGGTGAAATTTATATCCCTTACACCTTTATTTTAGATCGAGACCGAACCATTTATAAAATTTATAACGGCTGGTGGTTCCTGGGTAGGCCCACGGTGGAGGAAGTGCGCATGGATCTGCGGCACTTAATGAGCCAACGACCAGACTGGGTTTACTCATCCAAGTAATCCATCAACCAGATCAAAACATCCTGGCTGAGTAGTTTCTACCCGGCCAGGATGCCTTTTTTTACTTACTTGGGTTTGAATGTACGTAATTAAATCATGGCAACTTCGCAAATAAGGTGTTCAAACCTTCAGCCAGGGTAGGATGGGTAAAAATCCCATCGCGCAGGTGAGTATAAGGCAGGTTTCCCATCATGGCAATCTCCAGCATTGACATGATCTCACCGCCTTCAAACCCGAGGATAGCCGCCCCGAGAATCTGTTTGCTGTTCGGGTCAACCAAAGCCTTAAGGAGCCCCCGCGGCCGGTTGACCTCCAAAGCTCGGGCGATATAATTCATAGGAATTTTAGCCACCTGGTAATTTATCCCGCGACGCTGTGCCTCTTTTTCACTTAAGCCAATTCGCCCCAACTGGGGATCGCTGAATAAGACATAGGGAACCAGGCGGTCAGTGATAGTCTGCTCCCCACCTTCAAGCAGGTTACTCTTCAGCACTCGATAATCATCGTAAGAAATATGCGTGAAGGCTGGGCCACCTTTGATATCACCCACCGCATATATTCCCGGTACAGATGTTTCAAGACTTTCGTTAACCTGAATATATCCTTGTGAGTCAACCGTAATGGAAGTATTCTCCAAGCCTAATGAATCGGTGTTGGGAACCCGGCCCACAGAAACCAGCACATGGCTCCCCTGAAGGGTTATTTCTCCGTCGGATGTTTTTACGCGTAGTCTGACCCCATCTTCAGTGGTTTTTTCAATTGCGGTCGTTTCGCCGTTAAGATAGATCTCTACCCCATCTTCTTCCAGGATGTTTTGCAGCTCTCTGGCCACATCTTCATCTTCACGGGTTAATAACTGGCCGGAATGCTGGACCATACTCACCTGGCTTCCAAACCGCCGAAACATCTGGCCAAATTCAACGCCGATATAACCGCCCCCCAATACGATCAGGTGCTCAGGCAGCGATTCCAACGTCATGATCGATGTTGAATCCAGATATGGCACCTCCGACAAGCCCTTTATCGGTGGGATTCTGGACCTACCGCCGGCATCGATGATGATCTTATCCGCGCTGATCTCCCGGGTTGAGCCTTCCCGGGTGATGACTTTTAACGTTTTATCCGCCGTGAAAGAGGCCTGGCCATAAACAAGGCTCACACCTGCCTTTTGAATGCGGTTACGGCTGCCCTGACGAAAACTTTCGACAATCGCATCTTTTCGCTCACGCACCTTTTGCAAATTGACGGAGGTTTTATCAACAATCACGCCAAAGTCCTGGGCGTGTTGCATTAAATAAGCGACTTCGGCACTGGCGATCATCGTTTTTGTGGGTGTGCAGCCAACATTAATACAGGTTCCGCCCACAAATTGCTTCTCGATTAAGGCCACCTTTTCACCTGCTTTAGCCAGCGCCTGCGATAGCGGGTTGCCGGCCTGTCCTGCACCAATAATAATCGTATCGAATACGTCCATAAAATCCTCCATGTTTAATGATTAACCTGGGCGCCGTGGATGGCCATTTCGGCACGTTTTTCGAAGACCCGAATGCCATAATTCGCTGCCAACGAAAGAGCAGTGACAGCAACAGCCCCGGTGATAATTTTGTTATAATTCGCGGTGATAACGCCTTCAAACAACAAGACGCCCAATCCACCCGCGTTGATAAATGCAGCAATCGTACCGATGCCGATCGAAGACAGCACCACCAGGCGCACGCCAACCAACAACATCGGTAACGCCAGCGGAAATTCAACCTGCCAAAAGCGCTGCCAACCGCTCATACCCATACCGCGGGCAGCCTCAAGCACAGCCGGGTTGATGGATGTGAGGCCCACCAACCAATTCCTTACCAGTAATAATTGCGCATAAGCGGTCAGCGCAACCACCGCCGGTGTGGTCCCCAAACCGAACACAGGGATCAGGAGCACAAAAAATGATAGGCTGGGGATTGTGTAAATGATTCCCAAAACGCTCATCACCGGCCCTTGAAGCCATTTAATGCGAGCCAATGCAACGCCCAACGGAACGCCAATGATCAAAGCGAAGAACAGAACCAAAAGGGTGAGCTCCAGGTGTTGTAAGAAAAGACGCCCGACAAGGTCCAAATTGTTAATCAGGTAGCTCATCACACTTCTTCTTTTCAACCAGTTGGTCGCTCAACAACATTTCCCGCAAGTCGGTCATACTCACCTCACCCAGCTCGGAGCCTGATTGATCCACCACGCGCAGAGCATCCGCGCCACTCCGCAATAAAAGCGTGAGGGCAGTGCGCAAATCCTCATCGGGATTGATAGTTGGTAATTCCTGCCGGGACGGAGAAGCTGCACCAGGTTGTAGAGCGCCGCGCACTTTATCCTTTAGAATGGATTTGATACTCACCAGGCTTAACCGCCTGAGGATATTATCGGCACCAACCAATTCCTCAACAAACGCATTTTGAGGTTTCGTGACAATATTGATAGGCGTATCGTACTGAACCAGTTTGCCATTGCGAAGAATGGCAATCTTGTCGGCGAGCAGCAGCGCTTCTTCAACATCATGCGTCACAAACAGGATGGTCTTGTTAAGTTTGCAGTGCAGCCTGAGCAGTTCTTTCTGCAACCGTTCACGGTTGATGGCATCCAGCGCAGCAAAGGGTTCATCCATTAATAAAATGTTTGGGTCAGCCGCCAACGCTCTGGCCAGGCCCACCCGCTGCTGTTCTCCGCCAGAAAGCTGATTGGGGTAACGGTTTAGATAGGACTGAGGAAGCCCGGTTAATGCCAGCAACATCTCAACCCGTTCCTGGATCCGATCCTGGCTCCATCCTAACAATCGAGGGACCACGGTGATGTTTTTTAGGACTGTCATGTGCGGGAAAAGCCCCACCTGCTGGATCACATATCCGATTTGTCGGCGCAATTCATTCAGCGGGAGGGATTGAATCTCTTCCTGACCAATCCAGATTTTTCCTTGGGTGGGTTCATACAGACGGTTGACAATCTTTAACAACGTGGTCTTGCCGCTGCCAGATGGGCCAAGCAAGACCACCAGGTCACCGGCTGCGACCTGCAAAGAGACGCCGTCCACAGCCGATTCGGTCTCGTCTTCGAAGGTTTTTGATACACCCTCGAAGACAATTTCACCAGACCGAATGACTTGTTTATCGCTTTCGGTAACCGATGCTGCGTAAGTCATCATTTTTCCATCATTCAATCAAACCATTTTCCAGCAAAAATTCTCGAGCCACATCTGCAGGTTCGCGCTGCTCAGGTCCATCGACCTGCCAGTTCAAACCAGACATGATCTCGTCGGTCAGCAAAGGCGCCAGTTCATTTAATAAATCGGCGATTTGAGGATATTCTTCTAAGGTATCCATTCTGACCACTGGGGCGATGTTATAGATCGGGTAGAAAACCTGGTCATCAACGAGCACAACCAAATCGTTGCCCTCAATCGCGCCGTCGGTGCCAAACGCCACAACAACGTCGATCTGACCGTCTAGCAAGGCTTGATAACGCAGACTCCCTGTGCCGAGCTGAATAACTTCGGCAAATTCAAATCCACCATAAGCCTGCTGGAGACCCTTGATTCCGTCCTCACGCTCCATAAATTCGGCTGGCCCGCCCAAGACAAGTTCAGATGCTTTTTCTGAAAGATCCGAGTATGTGGTGATGTCTAAGGCTTCTGATCTTTCTCTGGTCATCGCCAGAGCTTGAGTATTATTGAAGGGCGAGGGTTCCAACCACGTCAGATTATATTCCTCTTCATAACCTTCTTTAACCGTCGTATAAATCTCCTGCGCATCCTGGATGGGGCTCAGGCTCAATACTGTCAGCAGACCTGTCGAGGTATATTCCGGGTAAAGATCAATATCGGCATTCAAGATCGCCTGATGAGCAATCGGTGTGCCGCCCAAGTTGAGTTTCCGCTCAACATTGAAACCCCCAGATTCTAAAATTTGAGCATACATCTCTGCGACGATAAATTGTTCAGTGAAGTCTTTTGAACCCACCGCCACGGCACCCACATCCCCACCCTGCTCAGGTGTTGCTGGCGCACAGGCTGCCAACAAAATGGCGCCAACCAAGAAAGTAAAACCTAATAAGTATCGACTATTTTTTTTGTTCATTGAACACCTCCTAAAGCGTTCGTTATCATAAATATTATTATTGTTTTGGATCTATCATTTTTTCAGAAGTTTCATTGGACGGGGTACCGCCTGAGGACAAGTGACCAGACCAGTTCAGATGCCAGAGCCAACAAAGCCACCGGTATCGCCCCGACCAGCATCACCGGCACATTGAACAGGGCAAATCCCCGGGTGATAAAATCTCCCAGGCCGCCGCCGCCAATAAAGGAAGCCAAAGTAGCACTGGAGATCACCTCCACCGATGCAATCCGGATCCCTGAAATAATGGCTGGCACAGCCAGCGGAATTTCTATTTGCAGCAAAACTTGCGATTTGGTCATACCCATTGCCGAAGCAGATTCAATCACAGCCGGATCCACTCCGCGAATACCCGTGAAGGTGCTGATCAAAACCGGAGGGAAGGCCAGCACAGTCAGGGCAATCAACGATGGCGCATACCCCAGGCCTAAATAGGGCAGCGCCAAGAAAAGAATCGCCAGGCTGGGGACTACACGGATCCCATTAAAAATGTTGATCACGACCTGCGAGATTTGTTGCCGCTTAGCGATCCAAAGGCCTAAAGGAAAGGCCACCAGTAAACTGATGCCGAGCGCTGAAAAGCTCAAGACAAGGTGCCTGCTGGCGGCCTGCCAAAAGAAAGCCTGATTCTGCAGATAGTAAGCATATGCGTCCAGGAATATTTCCATTATCGATCTTTCATCCTTGCCGAAAAGTGCCTCTGCTTACTGACTGGCCTATCTACCACAGCCTGCCCAAATCGTGATCTGCATCAACTGTGCGTAGAATGGTTTTGTTCTTTCACCAAGATAAGCATTAATCTTCTACAGTTACGCCGTTCCAAAAAGCAACATAACCGGTGATCTTTTCAGCCGCCTCCTTGGGTTGCGGGTAATACCAAGCGGCATTGCGATTAACTTTTCCATCCACGACGACATCGTAATAACTAGCTTTACCCTTCCAAGGACAGGTGGTGTGATAGTCACTCTCTTGAAAATATTCTTTATTAATCGAACTAGGTGGGAAATAATGGTTACCTTCAACCACAATGGTCTCATCGCTCTGCGCGACCACTTTATCATTCCATATTGCTTTTTTCATTATATTCCTTTCGATGATTATCTTCTTCTTATTGCTTATAAGACGAGGATCATCTCGAAATTCTTACTTCTATCTATTAAGAATACCTGGTAACTCTTAATAAAAGAAATTAAATTAAAGTTTTCCGCGAATTTACTCTACTTTCGGTCTACATCTTAACCTCACTCTGTTCAAGCTCCCGCATTAGCGATCGTAGCTAATGGAATCCAAAACACTCAGCGCTTGTCCTGCACCCAGAGTGAAGCCCGCCAAGATCGTCCACACCGCGCCTGCTTTCACCAATGTGGCGCAAGTGCCCGTTCTGGAGGAACCGGGGGCACACTTGGGGGAGTCACCTCGACGGCACCCTATTTTTCCGAGATCATTGGCCTGGAAGCGCAAGTCCACCCCGATCACACCCTTGCCCTGGCACTCAAACCCCATTTTAAACATGCTCTGCTGCTCCTGGATGGTTCTTGTTCACTTGAAGGTCAGCCGTTGGAGGAAAAAACCCTCTAATACTTGGGGGACTGCCGCGAGGGTATCGAGCTCACCAGCCAGCCGGGGTGCAAGGTGCTGCTGATCGGCGGCCCGCCCTTACCGGAGAACATCCTGATGTGGTGGAACTTCGTCGCCCGCACCTCTGAAGAGATCAGCCAGGCGCGCGCCGATTGGGAGGCGCACCGCCGGTTTGGCCCGGTGAACGGCACACAGCTTGAACGCCTGTCCGCCCCGGACCTGGCCCGTTTCGCAACGCCCAATCCCGCCAGTTGACCCATCAGCGTGCTGCTGTTGTGTGGGGGTGAATAAGATTAATGGCTAAACCCCGGGGGTTTACTCCCCTCCCTGCATCAGCATCACAAGCCTGATAACCACCTTTGAATAAAATCTGTCCCCCGTGCAAGCGCCGGGGGACAACAGTCTGATTTGATGCCTTAAGTTTATTACAGCAACGGACCCTTCAACGCAACCTACTTTTTCAGCCCCTTTGCGACCTTATCCGCAGCCAATTTCCCCGTGATCAGTGAAACGGGCAGACCTGATGGGCTGTAAGTCCATTGCCCGGCCTGATAGACATCCGGCAGCGGCGTGTTGACCGAGTTGGCAATTTTCACCAGCCGACTCTCCGCCGGCACTGGCTCGTTGGTAAATGCCCACCCGGTGATTGCCCCGTCAGTGCTGCCCGTCAGCCGCTGCATGGTCACCGGGGTGGCGGTGAAGCTATCCATCACCGACTCCGCCAGTCCGGGATAAATTGTCCGGTCCAGTGTGCCGATCATCATCTCAGTGACCACCTCTCGAAAAGCCGCTTCCCACCCCTGATCATAGATATATTTCGTGAGGTGATAGTCAAACAGCACACTGATGATCAGTCCTGTTTGGCCTTCGGGCGCTAATGCGCTGTCCCTCAGCACAGGGATGGAGATTTCGTAGGTCGTGCGGTCGAAGAAAGCTGCCAGCCAGCGCTTGATCTCGTCCCAAGTTTGGTTATTAGGCAGGTGCCCCGCGCGCGTTTCACCTTCACGGCTGGGCGTGTAGAAAAAATGCTCGGTGGCGATCTGCTCAAAATAGCCCTTATCCAGCGTGCTGCTGAGGAACAGGGTAAAGATGGAGTCGTTGCCCGTCATTTCAGCCAATTGCGAGCGGCGGTTCAGCACCGTCTCGGCAGTTTTCTGCTCCTTCAGGGTGTCAACATCAATGATGTTGTAGAGCAACTTCTGGTCAGCCGTCCACAACAGGAAACGATAGTCAAACTCATCGCCCTCCCGGGTTGTGACGGTCTTTTGAGCCAGGTCAATCGAAGAGACTTCGGCACCGGTTCGGATCTCACCGCCATGCTCTTCAATGAATTCAGTCAATTTTCTTGTAAAAGTCCCGGTGCCCTGCCTGGGATAGTAATAGTCCTGGTAGAGTGTGAAGTAACTCAACGCAAAATAAGCTGGCGTCTCCATGAAGAAATGCTGGGTGAAAATGTCGATCAGCGATTGATTCTGGGTAAACTGCTGCAAATAATCTGCAACGGGCTGATCTTTTCCAGACACCTTGCGCACGTTCAGCGCGTACTTGAATATCCACGGGAAAACTTTCTTGATGAAATAATCTCGATCTTTCTTAAAGTCCAGGAATATGGGGTTATCAATGCCATACTGGATATCCATATAGCGCATGATCTGCCGGATATCGGCCATGATGGCAGAGATCTCACCCTCCGAGCCCGGGTAGAGCCTGTGAAGCAGGCGCTCATAGTCATCCAGGCTCCGATCGGATTCAACGCGCACGACCTGGTCCTCGATGCCCACCGAGATGTGGTTCTTGACGAAGTCGATCTCGATCCCCAGTTGTTTCAACATCGGGAAAAGCGCGCCCGCGTTATCCAGGGCACGGATGCCCCCGTCAAAGGTAAACCCGTCTTTGGTAAACGAGTTCACCAATCCGCCGCACTGCGGTTCCTTCTCCAGCAGCAGCGTCGAATGCCCTCCCTTCGCTAAAAATGCCGCCGCCGTCAGGCCAGAGGCGCCGCTGCCGACAACAATCACGTCGTACTTCATAGGTACCCTTCTATGTATGATTGAATAAATGCTTCGCTGCGTTCCCACACCGCCCCGCGCACTTCGGGTCTGACGGCATACCAGGCTGGCTTTTCTTCAATCGTCTGGTTGAAGAACTTTCCGGTCACCCCTTCTAAAGCGGGATCAGCAGCCAGATAATAAATCGCATCGCCTGCTCGTGCTGGATCCTTCAGAAACCAGCTCAGGATATAGCGATTGTAAAAGCGGTAAAGAAAATGATTATTCATCCCAATATTGGTCTTCACAGCCCCGGGGTGCATCACATTGAAGGTCACACCACTGTCCCTATATTTTTCAGCCAGCTCGATAACGGTGTGCAGTTGGGCAATCTTAGCCGCCCCGTAGGCTTGCATGCCAATGTAAAGACGTTTTCGCCAGTTGAGGTCCTCAACCTTAAGCCCACCGAAACGATGTGCCTCAGAACTGACGTAAATCACCCGTGCTGGAGCGCCCTTCAGCAAGTTTTCTTCAAGCAGTCGGGTCAGCAAAAAAGAAGCCAGGTGGATCACGCCAAAGGTCATCTCAAACCCATCTGGCGTATACCTGCGCCGGTTATTGAACACACCCGCATTATTGACCAACAGGTGGATTTGAGGGTATTTCTCACGGATTTCTAAAGCCGCTTGTTGAACTTCAGCCAGCTTTTGAAAATCGGCGATAAAATAATCCACCCTGACCCCATACTCATCCTGCAATTGCGCTTGTACTCGGCTGGTCTTTTCTTCATTCCTGCAGATCATCACCAGATGCGCCCCGCCTTGGGCAAAGCGTTTGGCTGCTTCGTAGCCAATCCCTGAAGTTGTCCCAGTGATCAGGCAGATTTTATCGTCCAACCGGGCTTGTGTGGTTTTTTGTGATTTAAGGTTATTTTGGATGAACTGCAATTCTTCAGGTAACTTCATAGCAACTTATCATTATCCAAATACACGGTGCATAAATTTCGGGTAGAAGCGCTTCATCCCCGGCACATTGGCAAAGATATCGCCCCACAAATCATAATAATCCCGCTGGTGCGTGATGCGTCCATCCTCACCCAGGGTCAGCTTTGTGCTGCCATACAGCGTTGTGCTGGGGGTGTTGCGGAAGATCATGGTCATCTCCCACTGCATGAAAATGACCGCTTCGTTTTGTGCAATCGAAATGATGTTCATCTGCAATTCCTTGCAGCGTTTTGTGAGCCGATTGCACATTTCAATGAAAGCTGGCTTGCCCACCACTTTTTGAATTGGGTCCTGAAACACAATCTCCTCACGATAGTACGGAAAAATGTGAGCCCAATCTGGTTTGCCGCTGGTATTGTATGTCTTTGACCATAAATCCAGCACCAATCCGGTATCCAGCGGTGTCAAATGCTCTGCGTCGTTTGGTTGGTCTTGTATATCCATCGTTTCCATCAATATTTGTTCAATAACATTAAATAACCTGGCTCAAGGCAATGGTACGCGACGAACGAAGTGAACCAGTGGTAACGGGGTAAGCCCCACAATCGGCATAGGTTCCAGAGTTATGGTTCAAAGCGCTAACTCATAAGAAAGCCTGCTCGCGCCGGAAGAATCACCTTATTCTAAATCTTCCTTAGTAATTTTATCCCAATTTCCGGACAAGCGTTTAATTTGTAGACATTAATTTCGAAAAAAATCTCAAATCCCGGCTGTGTGGCATTGGGTCACACCCAAATTCCACTAACTGCCTCTTAATGGATACATGTGATCGCAGCCTCTCAGCCGTAGGCCTGCCTGCTAAAAACCGAACCTGTGTGGAGGCGCGGCTCTCCACTTAAATCAGATATTGCTGATATGATTATCCCCAGCAAACCCTCCTGCAGTCCACCATTACGCGGGTAATTACCGGGTTTATTAAGGAGAATAACCAAATGACTCAGAAAGAATATTTACAGGTGCTGGGCTGGGATGATGAAGGCTATGCACCCCTGGTCTTAAGCCAGGAGTGGCAGACAGCCATCCTGAACTGGGAACCCGGAGCCGATATTTCCGCCGTTTACCGGGTTGAACGGCATAACCTGACGGATGAGGTGTTTGTCTTGTGGCGCGGGTCGGGCGCGCTGGTGATTGCAGAACCTGACGGCATCCGCGTGGTTGATGCCCTCCCCGGCGTGATCTACAACGTCACCCTCGGCACCTGGCACACTGTAATCGGCACGCGGGATTCGTCCTGGATCATCGTGGAAAACCGTGACACCCACCTGCACGACACAGAATACCGGGATATGTCACCAGACGAGCTGGCCAGCTTTATGCGCCAGTTACCGCTATGGGCACAGTAACGATCCAGCCAAATTTTCGGGTTTTCAACCTTAACCACACGCTGCAGGAAACCGCATGTCGAAAGGGTGGCGGGGTTTGTGCCTTATTACACCCCCGTCACCACGTACCATCCTACTCATCAATAGGTGCTCAGCGATAGAAAGAACGGTAAATTCTGCGCTAAACGAAAAGTTAACACCGCCAACCTGCATTATAATATGGGTAATCGGACATTGCTTTAAGGCAAATCAAAAAGGAGGAAGAAATGAAATATCGGGTCATGTTAGTGATTGTGATTGTCCTGGCACTCGTGCTGGGGGGCTGTCAACAGGCTGAGGAAACAACCGTCCTCGGCAAGATCAAAGCAGCCAACAAGGTTACGGTCGGCACATCGGCGGATTACCCGCCCTACGAATATGTGGATGAGACCGGAAATATGGTCGGATTTGACATCGAACTGATGGAAGAGATCGCCAAACGGATGGAAGTTGAACTGGAATGGCAGGATATGCCCTTCGACAGCCTGATCGCTGCCGTCCAGGAAGGCAAGATCGACATGTCCATCTCCGCTTTCAACTACTCAGAAGAGCGAGATCGATTGGTGGATTTCTCTGACCCCTACTTTGTCACAGAGGATGCGTTCGTTGTGGCTGAAGGTTTCACGGGCACATTCACCGCACCTGAAGACGCTGCCAACTACACAATCGGCGTCCAATCGGGCACTGTCCAGGACGAGTGGGTCACCGACGAGCTGATCGACACCGGCCTGATGAGCGAAAGCAATCTCTCACGCTATGAGCGCGTCGACCAGGCTGCCCTCGACCTGCAGGTCGGCCGCATCGACATTCTCCTGGCAGATGACGTACCTGCTGAGGCCATCGTGAGCCAATTCGATGGGCTGAGAATCATTTACACGGACATGCTCTACACAGGGCCAATCAATATCGTCATCCCCGAAGGCGAGAGCGAACTGCAAGCAGAAGTGAATCGCATCATCGCCGAACTGCAGGCAGAAGGGTTCATGGACGAACTGGCACAAAAGTATTTCGTTCAATAGAACCTGATTTAATAACTCAGGAGAAAAGCCTGAACAAGAGCCAGGCTTTTCTCCCTCTTTTCGCTTAAGGCTGAAAAGGCCCAACCCCGCACTCAGGGAGAACTACACGTATGGACATCGGAAGGTTCGTTCAATACATCGCCTCCGGAACCGCTTATACGGTTTCTGTCTCGCTGATCGCACTCCCGCTGGGTTTGGGACTGGGCCTGCTGTTTTCCCTTCTGTATGTTTATGGCGGCAAGATCGTCTCCCGCATCATGGCGTTTTACAGCACGGTGATGCGCGGCATTCCCCCGGTCGTGTTGCTGTTCATCCTCTATTTCATCGTCTCTGGGAACATCAATCTCTCGCCGTTCTGGGCAGGCTCGATATCCCTGGGGATTATCAGCAGCGCCTACCAGATGGAGATCATCCGCGGAGCGCTGCTCTCGGTCAGCGGTGGGCAGATGATGGCCGCACGCGCCATCGGGATGAGCAGGTTAAATGCCATTCAGCACGTCATCATCCCGCAAGCCTTCCGCCTGGCCATCCCGCCCTGGTCCAATGAGGCTGCAATTGTGATCAAGGACTCCTCACTGGTGTATGCCCTGGGCGTCCCGGAGATCCTGCGCCGGGCCCAGTTGATCAGCGCAAGCACACAGCAGCCTTTTCTGGCCTTCATCACAGCTGGTTTGATCTATTTCATGCTCGTTTTCGTCACCAATCGTCTCCTGGATCGACTGGAAAGACGGATGCGAATCCCCACCAATCCATAAACGCGGAGCAGTCCATGCCCAACCCTATTCTTGTTGTCAAAAAGCTTACCAAAACCTATGGAAAGCATACCGTCTTTCACGATATCGATATGACCGTCTACGAAGGGGATACCGTGGTCATCATCGGCCCCAGCGGAACGGGGAAAAGCACGCTTTTACGCTGCATCAACCTGCTGACCAAAGCCGATTCGGGCCAAATCTGGCTCGACGATGATGAAATCACAGCGCCAGGCCATGATGAAGACGAAGTCCGTCAGCACATCGGCATGGTCTTTCAGAATTTCCTGCTTTTCAACCATCTGACCGCCCTGGACAACGTTAAACTTGGTTTGAGCAAGGTTAAAAAACTCAGTGACGAGCAAGCAGAAGCCAAGGCGATGCAGGAACTGGAGCGGGTTGGCCTGGCTGACCGGGCGTATCACTACCCCGGGCAGCTCTCTGGCGGGCAGCAGCAGCGCGTGG